>JAAHTG010002398.1_pt1 | contig 10750 bp, 10 predicted proteins | sample 6116081 | NCBI WGS metagenome assembly JAAHTG01 (sample SAMN13939989, study PRJNA603662) | sponge metagenome | isolation source: marine sponge | host: Mycale hentscheli | place: New Zealand | collected 2005
TTATAATTTAATGATAATTATTTAGTTTCTATATAACATAAAAAGAAAGTGTTATTGAATTACAAAAGAATAATATGTGAGAAAAAAAAAATGTAAGAGATAGATTGAAAAATAAAAATTAAAGCGTTAAAATTGTTGTCTATATGGAAACATATAAATTAAGCGAAATTAATATCTAAAATACCATTAGTGAGTTGTGCCTGTTTGATTACTTCTAACCACATTCTACAAGTATATGTCTGAGTTGCTATTCTTGAATATTGCTGTTCATATTCAATACCACGACTATTAATTCTTTCATTACGATTTAGGCGGTGTGCCTGAAAATATGAAAATCCTTTAAGGTTAGTATCTTGTCTCACACTATTATATTCTTCAGCAGTTAAACCTTCACCTCCTCCACTATACATATCACGAGATACATTTGGAGGTTGACTTTCAGTTGAAGTAATATCGTGGAAATGAATAGCATTTGATTTTCTATCTAATGGATATAAATATTTATCATTTACTCTAATATTAGAAGTCATAATTCCCATTTGTCTTGCTCCACTTACGTCAGCAATTAGGGGACTTTCTGCTGTATAATTATTATTAATACTTGTTATATCACTTGCGTCATTATACATACCACCAAATAGTTTAGATACAATACGACCTGCTCCACCTAGATTTAATATCTGTTTAGTTTCTGCTTGAGTTTGAGTTAAAGTTCTTTTATTTAATTGATAATCTACATATTGAAAGTTCATATTACTATTAGCATTAGCAAAGTCTTCCATAGTTGCTCCGTCATAAAAGATATAATCTGCTACAAGTTTTAATGAAGTCGTAGAAATATTTGTTGTAAAAGCACTATCGTCTGGTCCTACAGTTCTCGTGCTGTCAGTAGTATTAAATACTAATTCTACACTTATCTGCTCGTCAAACATATATAGTGGAAGTGAATTATAACGAAGGAAGGGGAATAAATCTGCTAATGCGATTTGAAACTCAGGAGCAGACCCTAATTCTTGATAATACTGAGGCAATAGTCCTGAGCGTGGAGTGTCTGCTGGAGCACGACCACTTGCGATATAAGTTAAACCATTATCTAAACCATATGACGACGCACTATAATCACTAAAATTACCTGAAGCATTTTGATAGCGAAGTTCTAAAGCAGTTCCTCGTCCAGTAATAACTTGTTCTCTTTCTTTATTAATTGAAGGGTCAATAAATAATGATTTATACGCCATAAACTGCCCAAAATCTTCTGTTTCACTAATAGTTTTAGCACCTACTTTTAAAGTTGCTCGTTGTATCAAAGCAGATATACCAATATTTAATGGATATGTATTACGACTACCATTTGTAGATAATGCGTCTAAACCTAAAACTATTTTAGAAAAACTATTCATAAAACCTTTATTGATTAGAGTAAATCTACAAAATGAATTACTACTCACAACTGGTTCCAAGATATCGGTGTCCACCGACATTTCCATATCACCTGGAATACTACCTATTTTAATGAGGTCTGGAATTGCTGACATTAGTTTTATAATGTAAACAATAAAAAAAATATAGTAAAATAATAATTAATATTATATTAATGAATTACTTGGACGCCATTTGGAGTAAACACGAGGGTTGATTTATTTTTAGCAAATAAATATACAGCATTAGGATTATCAGTAGTTAATCCTGTATCCATACTTATACCAAAGTTTACATTAGTAAAGTTTAGACCATTACCAGAAATCATATCAAATGCTACACCTACACCATAAATACTGCCTGGTCCTTGAAGTAAATGAGGGACAACTTGAATATCACGAGTAGTATTTGCTGGAGAGATTTGTGAGTGTTCATTAGCGTAAAATGGTTTAATAGCATTAACAAAGTTTTTAAGAAGTTGAGGGTCAACTGGAAGGAGACCTGCTCTATCTTTAACATTACAATCCAAATTATATTGAAGTGGATAGCGGACACCTCCACGAGTAAATACAACTTGTTTAATTGGTGCTACAGTATCACCTGTATTCATAAGTGGAAGAGTAGATAGTCCGTCTGCTGCGTAATTGTTAATATATGAAGAAGGCACAAAATTAGCAAATACACTCTGGACCGAAGATAAACCAAGTTGGAAATTAATAATTGCGTTAGTTGAATTAACAGAGTTAAAGTATGTATGAATACTATTATATTCCATAGTATTACCTACTTCTGTATTTGGTGCTACTACTTGTCCTTCAGCAATAAGTTTTAAATCAGTTAATTCGTAGAAACTATCACTAATATCAGTAGCACTTTCGTCGTCTCCAAAAATGACCTGATTATCAGGTGCTAATTGGATTTCCAACATTAAACCACCCACGCCATTAGCACGACTTAAGGGAATAGGGTTTCGTCCTGAGAGAAGACCACAGGGGAGATTTACACAGAAATCACTACCAGCATAATTAAGAGTTGACCCACTACCATTAGTATTATTAACAACTTCAATACGCTGAAGCATAAGATTAGGTGCTTGTAAAGTTGTAGCATTTAGATAAGTTAGTGCCTCCTGCTCACTTGAGACAATAGGCAAGTATGTTGCCATAAACCGATTATAATGATTTATCCTCTCAATTGTAGTTTTATGGACTTGACTGGAAAGAGTTAATGTATCAATAATAGAGTAAATCCCTAATTTAGGGTCAATACAAGCAAGATTTTTTGTAGTGTCTTCTACTTGAATATCTCTATCTTTATTTTTAAAGACTTGAATATTACCACAAAATCTTACAGAAGACCCAAATAAATGAATGTCATTTTCACCTATAATAAATTGTATAACAGGATTACCATTCCTATAACTGACTTTACCAGTTGAAACCACATTAGAAGGTTGTATGTCCATATAAACATTCTGTCCTAAATTACTCATATTTATAATTATATAAATATAAAAATTAAAAAAAATTAAAAAAAAAATTATTTATTAGATATTAGAGTTTTGTTTATTCAATTTATCTTGTTGATATTTTATTTTTCTTTTTTTACTAATTTCTTCTTTATTATTTTGATAGTATTTATTACTTGCTTTTAAATAAGAGTTATTAGTTTTTAATTTATTTTCTTGATATTTAATTGCTCTTCGTTTATTTATTTCACTTTTATGTGTATGATAATAAGTTTTCCACGCCTTCTTTTTTTCTTCTTTATGTTTTTGATAATATTGTCTATCATATTCTCTTTTTTCTTCTTTAGTCCACGCCATTTATATATTATTATTAGTTATTATTTCTTTAAATATGTTTGACAATTATTTATTCATTCTTTTGTCATTTTTCATATTTATGCCCAACTTGGCGAAGGATTACCCCATAATTTAACTGCCCAATAATTCTTTGTATTTTTATTTTTATATGTTTGTTGTCCTTGTTTATTAGTTATTCCTTTTGCTCTCGCTAAATATGATTTACGACGCTTTAGGTCTTTATGTTGTGAAAAATCTTTCATTCCTTTTAAACCAAATCCTATTTTTTTAAAACCTTTTTTAGTATCTGATTTTACATATACCCAATATTTATTACTTGAAGTTGAAGTATTCTTCCACGGTTTATATAATACTGGTTTTCCTTCTTTAGTCAAAGGCATTTATTTATACTTTTGTTTTTTTTTTCTATTTGTTTTTTTTGGATATTTTCTTTTATATTTCTTTATCATTTATATTATTACAAATATAATTATAATTCTACTTGGATACTATCACCTGAAATTATTAGTCTACGAATATGGTGGACAAAGTTATTCCATAACTTATTCTTCGTTGGTGCTGACCCATTATAATTTACTTGTAGAGAAAATTGCCTATTCCGTCCGTCGTAAATACCATTCTGGACTGCGACCGCACGACCGATTACAAAGTTTCTATTAAACTCTAATAAGCACTGACCTGAAATGTTCGCACCTGAAAGTGCTTTCTCTAATTCAATTAAATGTTGCTGTGAAACACTTGCCTTACTTGAAGTCTTAGCACAATTTACGAGGCGTGCTGGTTGTAATCTTCCGTCATATAGGAATTGATACGAGGTAAGATTATCACTAATCCCTACAAGACCACTCCTATCTGACTGAAGGATATAATTATTATCACCAGCAAGTTCTTCTACATAAGTTCCTGAAGCAGATAAATACATTTCATTAGGATATACTGTGCTGTCAGTCGGCACACATAAAATTGATTTCATACGCCTATTCTCAATAGGTAATTGTATATTCGCAACTACGTCCCCAGCAAGTTGAGAGTATCTATAATTTGTAGTTGATAAGAAATCATAATTTATTGTTCCTCCTTCTTTCATTCTTCGCACCATATCTGCTTCATATTGAGCACCCATATCTACTTTCTGTAAAAATAATTCTACATTAGATACTTGATAAGTTGTATTAAATGAAGAAGGCACTTCTACTGATTTTGAAATCAAAAATGTTGAAGCATTCGCATTTGTCACCATATCTACTGCGTTTAGTGTAAAGGCGGAAGTTGTTAGTTTTAATAGTCCTGGTCCCGTATCATATTCTACACTTTCTATAATAGGGTTTGCTCCAGTTAAAGGAAGTTCTCCACGAGCAGTTGCCGTAGGGTTTGTTTCATAAAATCCTACACTTTGTCCTACTACAAAAGGGAAATTATCTAAATCTACATAACCATTATCCTGAGTTAAATAAATTGTTGTATGTGCTGTATCTTTTAACCAAGACCCATTAGCATTAGTTAGACAAGCATTTGCCGAATGTAATACTGGATTTAATAATGTTTTTCTATTTAACATAGTTCCCTCAAGTTGTCTACAGACTTTTACGCTGTCTTCAAGTAATAGTGAAATACGAAGACCATTCGTAAGCATACAGGGAAACACCTTATCATTTTGGAAAATCCCTGTATTGAGATTTAAACAAACTTTAGCATTAGTCATAGAAGCATTTTTAAATTGGTCTCCTGTTCCAAAACTATTATCGTCCGTATAAGTTCCAAATGGATTTTTAGGACTATTTTGATCAGAGTGAGTTGTTCCTAGTTGTCCGTATGGTGCTTGACGACCTCCTGCTCCTTCTGTTAAAGCACGCTTATTTCTTAAAGTTTCATTACAATGATAATTATATTTAACCATAGTATTAATATTATAACCTACTATTTCTTCTAATAGTGCGTTATTAGTTCCGTCATAAATACGGATTTCTTTGATTAGTGAGTGTGCCCCAATATCACTATCTAACATTAATCTACAAACTTCTCCATTTGTATCTGCTGGTAATTGAAGTTTCACGTCAAATTGTAAATATGAATTAAGAGGTTGAAAAAACTTTACTTGTTGAGGGTCCACTTTTAGTTCTATTACTTGACCTGGATTATATGTTAATCCGTTATTTGAAGGCACACCAATACTTTCCTGTGCTACATTAATCTTATTATCAGCAACGAAAAAAGAAGACATTTTATACACTATTAAACATTTTAATTTTATAATTTTACTTTTAGTAGTTTTATTTCTGGTGTCCCATTCTTTCTAAAAAATGGTTTTACTATTTTTGGATATTTACTTTTTAATAATTCTTGTGCTTCAACACTTCTATCATATCTATCTGGTCCTAATCCTCCTTTCGCATAAAATTGTGTCTTCATTGTATAATTATTAAATCTCATTACTTTTTTATCTTTTAAATAATATAATATTGTTCTTTCATAATCTTCTTTTACTTTAGTTTCAGGGTGTAAATCTTTATCGTGTCTATTTTTATATCCATATACACAACCTATAATAAATCTTAAATCTGTTGTTATATCTCCTGTCATAAAATATGGATTATTTACAGGATATATTCCCCATATATTACAACCTTCTTGTTCTGCTAATTCAAATCTTTCTTTAATCCATTTCTCTAAATCTTCTACTGGTTTCTTATTTTTACTATCCACTCTTTCTAATATTTCTTCTATATCGTCGTCCATACTCAAAATATTTGCTCCTTCTTGAAAAAAATTACTTATATATATTCTTTGTTTAGTTAATCCTACTTCTCCTACTTGTAAATCTCTGTAAGTTTCAGGGTCTAATATCTCTTTATATCTATCATATTCTTCATTATTCGCTACAAATATCATTATCTTATCTTTATCAATTCCATATCTTTTTAATAATGATAATGTTTTCTTTTTTAATTCATTTGGTCTCTGATAAGAAGGAATTGCTATTATGTAATCCATATATAAGTTAATATATTTAATTTTCATTATTAGAGCGTAATTCAGGAATTACATTCATTTTATCAAATAAACAATCTTTACTAAACATTACTCTCAAACCTAATTCATTTGCTTTTTTATAAAAACTTCTATGTTCACAATCTATAATTACTTCGTCATTTAAAATAGTTGCTGGTTGATATTTTATATCTTTAAACTTATCTACTTTATGAATAGCAAAACCATTAAAACAACTATCTATATTTGTAATATCTTCTTCATTAATATCCATATCTACTACTAAATCTTCTAAATGTTTAACTATATCTTTTTGGTGTTTCCAAGCAGTTTCTTTATCTTTAATGGAAGGGTGGTGCCAACTACTATCTTGATATTCATTATGAGATACAGACCAAGTATCATAAAATCCTTCATTCCAAAAACATAAACTATCCCAATTATCATTACGACCACTTAAAGCAGGATATTGAGTAATATATTTTTGTAATATTTCAGGGTGAATATTATAATTAAATATGTCGTCTAAATCACACATAATAAAATAATCAAAATGAGAGTAATGAGTATATATTTCTTTTAATAATTGATTTCTTGCTTGAGCAATATTATATGGTCTTCCCACATATGCGTTAATTCTTTCATTTTGTTGAATTAATATATCTATATCAAATCCTTGTCTTTTTAATTCACATAATTCTTTTAAACTATTATCACCTGAATTATCATATGACACTAATATTTTACTTTCATTAAATAAACTTTGTAATTTTTTAATATTATCAAAAGATTTATATAAAAATCCTTCATTTTTATAAATTGTTGAAGCAAATACACATTTCATTTATATAAAATTAGAAAAAAAAATATTAATTATAACTTGAAGTTGCGACCCCACCTTGTTGTAATACTGAAGTTTGTGGACTTGATTGTGGAGTAGGAGTAGGAGTAGGAGTTTTAACTTGAGGTTTTTGTTTCTTTTTACTACCAACTAAATCAGCAACAGCAGAAACACCACCAGCAACAGCACCAGCAACATTTAACGCAACTCCAACTGGAGCACCTAATACAGATATATCTAATGCTGTTCCTACTGCTTCTAAACCACCAGCAACACCGAGACCTAAACTTGTAGCACCTGCGACACCTGAAGTAATCCCAGCAACATTACCAACTCTTTCTGCTGTATTCATTTTAGACCAACCACCGTCTTTATCGTCCATAATATCTTTAGCACCTTCAAATACACTTACACCTTCACCTACTTTACCAAATGTATCAATTGCTTTATTTACGTCTGTAAAAGCAGTTGATACACCTTGACCTGCTCTCATTACAGAAGATATATCACTTGCTTCAGTTAATCCTTGTCCTGCTGTTCTTAAACTTGATAAAGCAGTTTTACCAGTATTAATTGTATCACTTAAATTACTTGCTAATCTACTACTTGTATTACCTCCTTCTGCTAATACTCTTTGAGCGTCACTATATAATCTTCCTTGTCTGGCAGGGTTAATTTCAGTAGCAACAGATTGAGCACCTTTAAGTGCTGTTTCAATATTTTTATTAGTATCAACTGCTATTTTTTGTAATGCTTTTCCTTGTTTGTAAACATTACGAGCGTCATTAAGAAACTCTGCTCCTGACCCTTCAGCACCAGACATAGCAGATTTTTTTGCTTGTGCTTGTAAAGATTTATTAAGAGATTGAGATACTGACTTAGCAGTTTGATTTCTTAATTGATTTATAGATTGAATATTAGATTGTAATGCTCTATTTCTATTCGCCATATCATTAGTATATTGAATACCTCTTTCATAACCTAATACACTCATATTTATAATAATAGTAAATATAATATTAATATAATCTTAAAATTAATAATTTAATAATATAATATATTTTTGTTTCTATATAGACAACAATTTTAACGCTTTATAATTCAAAATGAAAAGTTAGTGAAAAAATATTTTTGTTAGAGAAAGTTTTAAAATTAAATATTAAAACACTAAAAATGTTGCCCAAATGGAAACATTCTTAAAATTAATAATAAAATAATATAATATATTTTTGTTTCTATATAGACAACAATTCTATCGTTTAGTAATTGAAAATGAAAAGTAAATGAAAAAATATTTTTGTTATAGAAAGTATTAAAATTAAATATTAAAACACTAAAAATGTTGTCCATATGGAAACATTTATTCAATCACCAAAACAACTATCAAAATATCCAATATCTTGTGGTGATAGTGTCTTCCCCTGTGCTCTCTTGATTGTATCATTTATTTTCTTATGTTTCATTTTCTCTGCCCTATCTTTCATTCTTTTCTCTTTCTCTTCCCTTCTATTCTTATCATACTTACTTATAGCACTTGAAGTTATCCTTTCTATATCTTCTAATGATACACTATTATTATTTATTACCACTTGTGTTTCATTCTCGTCAATAACTTTCTTCATTTTAGATACTTTTTCATTAATATATTCATTCTGTTTCTGTTTAATGACATTATCTCTTTCTTGTTTTAAATGATTATTTAATTCTTCTTTTTCTTTTAATCTTGCTTCTTTATTTGCTGTTCTTTTAGCATTCGCTTTCACTCTTGCTTTTGCTAATGCTTCCTTTTGTGCCTCACTCATTACTCTTTTCTTTTTTTTAACTGGTGCTACTACTGGTGTATGGAATATCTCATTATTATCTATCTTTATCTTCTCTTTTACTTCTAATTCAACCACTTCTTCTGCTTCCACTTCTTCTTCATTAACATTCCCTTCGTCTATATCTTCAATTTCTAATTCAATTTTTTTATCAATAATTTCTGGAAAAAGACTAGACATTTCTATATTTACTACAAATATTTTATTTTTATAATTTTTTTATATATTAAATATATAAATGGAAGTCCCTAAAATATTAAGAGTTAAAGATAGACCAGGTGTTAAATATAAACCTCTACACCCTCATTTACCTCAACCTTGTGCTTGTGTTTTACACTGCTCGCCAGTAAAAACAGGGAAGTCAACTATAATAAGTAATCTTTTACTATCAGATACTATGTATGGTCAGGATTATTTTGATAGAGTAAAGATAATATCAAATACAATTAATTCAGACGATACAAGTAGATTTTTACAAGAAGCATTTGATTGTGAAGACCATTATGAAGATAGATTTATAGACGATTTAATTGCTTCACAAAATAAGTTTGAAAAAGAAGATATGCCTAGTGTTGCCCTCATATGCGACGATTTACTTGGTTCTGTTAGACGAGAAGGGAGATTAAACCATTTTGCTAGTCGTTTTCGTCATATAAATTGTCAATTACTTTATTTCTCTTCACAAAACTTTAGAAAAGTAAATAATGTTGTTAGACAAAATGCTACAAATGTAATAATTGGTTCACCATTCCCAAATGCTAAGGAATTAGAGAAAATAGCAGAGGAATATGGAGATATGTTTGGAGGAGCAGATAGTTTATTAAAAATATATAAGATTGCTACACCTAATAGATATGATTTTTGCCATTTAGATTTACAAGAAAATCCCCCTATTGCTTATCACAATTTTGAATATCAGGTTGCTATTGGACCTAATATAATAAGAGGAGATACTAATATAAATATAGACGATTTAGAAGATAATACTGAAGTAAAAGAGGATAATAATGACGAAGAAGTTGTTTCTAAATAGACAACATATTTATCGTTTTAAAATTATATTTACAATTAATATTCTAATAAAAAATATTTTCATTTACTTTTCATTTTGAATTACTAAACACTAAAATTGTTGGTTATATGGAAACATATAATTATAAATTATTTTTTTCTAATATGTAAACATATAATTGTTTGACCAACTAAATCAACACTATTAGTTGTCTCATTCACATTACATAATTCAACTCTAATATTATTTAATCTTAAATTATTTACATTATGTAAAGGCACATATAATCTTTCTGCTGGTTGAAAGAAAAGACCACCTACTTCATTACCACTATTATCAAATCTCGGCAAATGATATAATATTTTACTTAAACTTCCTTTACCAGTATTATATGTTTCAATTGGAAGGTCAGGAAGTCTTACAAATAAAGATTTATTAGAAATCATTTTAGGCACAGATACACTTGTTAATTCAAATAAATTACCTTGTGTAGCACTAAAATATGTTTTAAATGTTTGTGTAGGGTTGCTCTCAAATCCCAATATATTTTGAGCACCATATCCTACTGTCCACGGTCCTGCTGTGGCGAAATCACCTCTAACGATTGGACTACTACTTGTAGGGTCTTTCACTGTTTCACCATTAAATACTTTATCTTCAGCACATACAATACTTATTGCTAAATCACAACCACCAGAAGCATTTAGTAATAGTGTTTGAAGAGGGCGACCACCACTCGCCTCTCCCATATCAAATCCTACTCTACTTTCTGCTATTTGATTAAGACTTTCTTTACCAATCCATTTATTATTACTCTTCCAACACTGGTGCGTTAAATCTCCATT
>JAAHTG010002400.1_pt1 | contig 10745 bp, 9 predicted proteins | sample 6116081 | NCBI WGS metagenome assembly JAAHTG01 (sample SAMN13939989, study PRJNA603662) | sponge metagenome | isolation source: marine sponge | host: Mycale hentscheli | place: New Zealand | collected 2005
ACTTAGGGGTATATTCTATCTTGTTTTAAGTTCTAATTGATGACACGCCCTAGACCCATCAATTCTATTGCATTATCATCTCCTCTAATACAATCTATCAAAAATAACACAATTGATGGATCTCGATATGCAGTTTTTGATCAACATTTAAGTTTTGCGAAGATACTTCCTTCTAATCAAGAAGCCTTATTAAAGATAAAAAGCATTCATTCTTATAATTCTCGATCTTCTGAAAATTATCATAATCAAGTTTTGGAATCGAGTGATTCTGGTACCCAGACTTATGGAAGACATTTTAAGTATTTAGATTCTATCTCCAAAATAAGAAAACAACAATTTAGATTATCAGGAGTCAGTTTGCTTATTTCTAAAAATAATTTAGAAGAATATAATTTCAAAAAGATAGATACTATAAGTGATATCAACATTTATCAACTATTTGATCATCCAATTTTAATATTACAAACATCAAATTATTCAACAAATAAAGAAAATCATGTGGATTTAGTATTTCCAATTCAGGAGGAATTTATTTTACAAAATAATCATAAAAAAGAATTTGATGATTTAAAAATAATAAAACTTATTCCGAATAATGAAGAAACAATACTTTTTTTAAGTCAATAGTATCATCCTCAATGGCAGGCAAAATCAAATCAAAATATTCTATTAAAAACTGTGGTAATTAATGATTTTTATCAAGGTGTTATTATTCCACCCAATACGGATGAAGTTATTTTAAAATTTAAACCATGGGCATTATATAGTTTTATTCCTCATTTTCTGTATATCTCTTTATTTATTTTGACAATATTTATGATTAAAAAATAGATTTATTGATTAATAATTTAACTAATATAGCTTTGCAATTGAAACTAAAAATACAGTGGGAAACTACCTAATTTCATATTATTTAGTGTTATAACATTATTAATTTTTTGATAATTTAAATTGATATATCCTTTAATATTACTTACAAGATAACGCCATTCATTTAGATTTAAATTTCCTAAAATGCTAATTTCTAAATCCTCAATATTCTCTTGACCTTGTTCTAAAATCATGTTGATCAATAAACCAGAAATAAATAAATTTGCTTTCTCTTGATCAATTTCATTTGCGTCAATTAGTAACGTTATTTCCATAACATTTTGTCGTTCAGCAATCACGGAAATAATCTTCATTAACTCTTGAGCTAGCAATTCAGAATCGACAGACCAATCAGGAAAAATAATTACATTAAAATCTTTTAGATTTAAAGTTGTTGATAGATCATTGAGTTCCTCTTTTTTGATTGTGGCAAAACGATCCGAAAAGATTCTTTGTCTAGATTTGAGAGAATCAATAAGTTGAAGTAAATCTTTCCAATAATGGTATTCGGGAAGAATCATTTGACGTTCTACAATCATGTTCTTCAAACGATTTATAAAACTGGTATGTAATAAATTCTCAGAGGGTAAATTTTCAAAATCTACAAGGGCTTCAATAACTGTTTTTTTAAAAACTTCAGCTTCTAACAGCATAATTTGCCCAAATCTTTTTTTGAATATATTTTTTGCTTCTTCCATTAATTGAACTTTAAGTTCCCATTCCACCCGTGCCAAACGAAACATATTAAGATGCCCCAAAGTCATAGATAAAAAAGGAGTTAAAAAAGATATATTTGCCGAAAAAGAATAAGGATTTATACCTCTGACTTTACCTAAATTATGAAGCAATGCAAGATCTTGTATACTTCTTCCTTCATGGGCTAAACGGAAAATTTTTGTCCCTTCAATAAGACTAATATCCCCATAAAGAGCCAATTCACAAGTCATAATATGATCGCCCCCATGACACCAAGGATAGCCCTGAGATAAATTCAAATAATTTCTCCGATATAATCCCCATAAAGGTGATGCTTGAGTGTAAGAAGACATAATTTTTCTGGCAGCCTCTAAAGGTTGTAAAGCTGAAGTGTGAAAATAAGTATGAGAGGGAAATGACTTAACAAAATCACCATTACGATTTACAACATCACTACGACAATAAGCAAGAGCTAATTCTTCTCGACAAAGAATTCCATCAACTAAAGTCTCAACCATGTTGTCTTGAATTTTATCGTTGCCACTCTTAAATAACACAAGTGGTGAATCCCCATATTTTAATGCCGTATTAAAATTACTAGGAAGTCCAGTATTAATAGATTGGCAAATAAGATTAACTCTTGAATCTGTTTTAGCTATTTTTGAGACAATTTGTACTGTTTTATCTTTAGAAGCATCGTCAAAAACCGTTACTTTTAAATTTTGATAAGATTGTGATAATATCGAGTCCAAAACTTCTTCAATATGTTGCTCATCATTATAAGCAACTAAATTAACATCAACCGTCGGAGAAGAAATATAAGCGGGAGTATTTATGGAAAAAAAATGTCTTCCATGAACAAAACGATTAAATTCGAACCATTTTAGAGTATCCTCAGCTTCTTTGGATAAAGTTGGGATAACGGCAGGGAAATTATTTTCTTGTAAGATGTTATATAAGTATTTTTGTTCTTCGCTTAAAAATATTTCTAATGATTGATGAGTTTGATTCCTTCTCAACTTTTGCTTAACTACTTGGGATAATTCGTCATCACTTAATAATCTCAGTTTTCCATAAGAGATATTTTCCATTGAATGATAAATTTTCGTCATTTCATCCTTTGGATTTTCTATCAGCCCATTATAATCAACCCATATAATTGATTTATTCTCAGCAATATTTAAACTTGAAATAATATATAATTCCCATAAAGCTAATCCAAAGGAAAGAGGAAAATCATTTCGTTTTTCGAGAGACATCGCAACTTCTAAAGGATTCCGAAAACAAATCACAGCTATTGGAGAATTCAGAAAAGACTCCAATAAGGGTAAAACCAAACACATACGAGGCTCTTTTAAAACCCAACAGGAGTGCTTATTTAAGTCCCATAAAATTTTTTCAAATTCATTCTGCCAATGTTTTAATGATCTTTGAGAAATTCTCGCAAAATCAAATCTATTTAACTTCCACCAATCACAGCCAGCACCAAATAATAAACCATCACAAACACTACGCATATCTTTTCTTTCCCAAAAACCATCTGGATTTTCATCATTCGTAATGGTTTGACATCCCTCCTTGCCAAAATACGCTCCCATACGGACTAATAATTTAGTTAGAACAGATGTGCCAGAGCGATGCATGCCAAGAACTAGAAGTTGAGAATTGTTAGTATTTTGATTTATCATATTTAAAGGTTCTTCATATAATTTGTAGTGATGCTTTGAACGGTTGAAAACTTGACTTTTTGCGATCGTCTATAAACGGCATGAAATAACCAATTGATTTGGCGATGAAAGGTTAAAATCTTACCTGTTAGCAGTATAGTAATTCTCCGTTATAGTCAGTAATTTCTGGAAATCTTTGACTCACTGTTCGCTCATTTGTGAAACAGATAATTCTATTGATTGATTCCAATTAAGTTAGCTTAACTACAACCACGATTATAGTTTGTATGTTTCAGTCTTAGACTAATTCCTTTACATTTCTTTCTGAATCATTAAACAATGAATCTAATGAGTATTGATTCTCAAGATACTTTTAATTTGGTAAATTATTGAAGATCAATCTATTTTGAAGACAACATACTATTTCATAACAAGTCTAATGGATATATCAAAACAAAAAATTTGATATTCTCATCATTGGTCACATAAACTACAGCGAAAACCAATTTTTTCTGACGATGAAATATACATTACCAATTCACTAGATATTGATGAAAAAGTTATTAATTTACCCATCAATACAATCTATGATGTTAAAAAAGTTTTGCATCAAAATTACCCTGATTGGAAACCAGATATTTTTATTGCTAAAGTTGATTCTTTTTTTAATGTTGTACCTCGTAATATTCAAGCTCTAGATTGTATAAAAATCTTGATATTAGGAGATACTCAACATGGTATTAAACCATTAGAAAAAATGATCGAATATGCTCAATCAGAACCCTACGATTTTTATATTAGCGATCATAAACGTCATCATCTTTGGTATTATCATCTTGCTAAAATAAAGAACCTTTTTTGGTTGCCTGGATTATTTCTTAATCCTCCATCTGGTAATTTAACGACGCAAAATTTTTGAGATTCTCGTATTGCGGATAATTTTTTTACTGATAAAGTTATTTTTGTAGGGCAAGCTAATCAATTCCATCCCCGTAGAAAGGGAATTCTTGAATACTTAAAAACTCAAATACCTAATTTTTGGTCAGGTCAGTTGTCACAAAAAGATTCATTAAAAGCATTTTCTCAGGCTCAAATATCTTTAAATATTAGTTTGAATGGGGACTTAAATTTACGTTTTTTTGAAGTAATAGCATCCCAAGGATTTTTGCTTACTGATAGTCTTACTGATGAGGCAGGAATGGATCTTTTATTAACAAAAGGAAAAGAATATGAATCTTTTGAAAATATCACACAATTAATCGATAAAATCAAATATTTTATGCAATATCCAGAGTTAATTAAAGAATCTAAAAATAGTGCTTATCGAAAATATATTAATAATTATACTCCTTATCATCTTCAGCAAAATTTAGAAAAAATAATTCAAGGAAAAAGCATTGATAATAAATTTACGATCGCTTCTAGTAATAGAGTTAATTATTGTGCGACCAATAATTTTAAATTAAGTCGTATTCGTGTTTATCAAATTATTCAAGATATTCACAAATATAATGAAAATACAAGAATTTTTTTAGATGGAAAAATAGACTTTTGCTACCCAGAAGATTTTTTTGATTTACCACGACTAAAAATTTATTTTAAAAATAATTATAAATACATCGAAAAATTGAGTTCTTATCTTATTCGTTCTAGTAATTTACATAAACTAAAATTAACTAATGATAGTTACAATTATAATTATGATGTTTTAATTATTCATTGTCTGACTTTAGAATTATTTTTACAAAGTAACAAAAAAAATTACTTAGTTATTTCTGACGATTTTAAAAAATTAGATGATTTATTAAAAATTTTAGATATTAAGTATTCTTTTATTAATTATAAAATCAATAGTTTTGATATATTTTTTGTTATTATTGTTGAAGTTGATGAAGAATATTTAACTGACTTCAATCAAAATATTTCTACTATTTCTCAATACAATTTATCAAAAATAAATTATATGATCTTCCCTGATTGGGAAAAAGAAGAAGAACAATTAACGATCGAATTAAGTAATCTAATTCAAAAATTCGCTATTGTTTCTCTTAATAAACAAGATATCGAACCACAATCTCCTGAAATAATAACCTTTGTAATTGACACAACAGGAATTACCGAAGAGGATGCGAATTTAATCTTATCGGGTATTGCCATGAATTTGATGTTCGAAGAAGAATTAGACATCGAAAACATATTTGATTTTGTCTTAATTAACAACTTAAATGAGCAACAATGGCAAGATTTATTACCAAAAATGACGGCAAAAATTAATTTAGCTAATGAAAACTTAGAAATTATTAATAAAGCTGATATTGATGAACAAATAATTAGTATTAATAGTAATGGTAATAACTATGTAATTTTTCCTGATTGGTCAACAGATGAAGAACAATTATCGATCGCAATCAGTAAAGTCTTAACTCAAATTGCAGAGCATCGAGAAAGAGAAAACATGACTTTACTAGTAGATATTAATGGAGCTAAAGGTTCAGAAATCGGTTTATTTTTTTCAGAAGTAGCAATGAATTTAATGTTAGTTGAAGGAATTGAATTACCTGAAACTATAAATATTAGTTTTATTGATTTTACTGTTAGTGAATGGCAAAGTATAAGCGCTTTAATTAAAGAGAAAATAACTATTATTGGTGAATTATTACCTGCACATATACATGATTGGTAAAATATTCAATGATATTAGTTTTAGGTTAATTTCTACAGAAAATAAAATATATAGCGTTTATTACTGTTACGAAGTTGACTTTTATTTGATCGATTTATTATTTGTAAAAATTTTCAGTGATCAGGCTTTTAGCCTGCCGTTTCACATCATGCTTTGCACGCCACTTTTAGTGATCAGCCAAAGATCTGGCGCTGCGCGATCGCTTTTATACTTCATAAGGCTGGGAAATGCCATAGTTGTTCTAAGAGGACGTTTGAAAAACTATTTTCACTCTGTTAGATAATATCAATTAATAAAATAAAAATAGTTACTGACACTTTTTACAAATAAAAGGGTAAAATTGGTTATACGTAACTGATTATACTGAACTAATGAAAGCCGTTCAAACTATAATTAAGTATCGAAAGGACTGATAATTGAAACTTTCCTAAAAAACATTAATGTCTGTAATAACTTACAAATTAAGAATCATGAACGCAATTTATTCATTAACAAAAAAAATAGGAGTGGGAACATTAGTCCTTGGTTTGGCTACTACAGTTTCCTTGCTACCTAATCAAAAACCTGTTCAAGCGGCTTTGTTAACTTTTGATTTAGATGGTGATTTTGCGGCTGGTGGCGATTTAACAGGCAGCTTTATCTATGATACAGTTAATTCAGAAATTACTGACTGGGATTTCTTGAGTGGTTCTTTCGCTGGTGAACTTGCTACTGGTGACGCGGTGACTTATGATCAAACAACTTCTGCCTTCACCACAAATAACTCTAATAATTTTGTTTTATCCTACAACACTGGGTTATTGGATCCAGGTGAAACACTTGTATTAGATTTGGGGTTCCTCAGTGGATTAGATGGTCTCACTTTGCCTGGAAGTAGTACGACTTTAATAGCTGGTACTACAGCACCAACATCATCTTACGCAAAATATGATCGAGGAACTATTGTTAGCTTTACCGACACTATTACTGGTGGAGTCGTAACTGTTGCAGCAGTACCTGAACCTTTAACTATTGTGGGTACTTTTATGGCACTTGGCGCAGGTGTTGCTATGAAGAAAAAACAGCAAGAAGCATAACCAGACTAATTTATTTGTTCACAAGCCAAATTACTCTTGATGAACTAAATATAAACAAAAAAAATAAATTGTTGCTATGTGTTCTTCATTTAAATAAAATCTTGATAGCCTAATTGCGATGAAATTAATTCCCATCTGATTGAGGCTTCTTTTTTTGGAAAAGATGAAACCGTCTGCTCTTCATTTGACGGTAATATTTTTTGTCTAAAAAAAGAAATCTTATGTATCAGAACTCACAATTGAGAACTGTGTTATTGTTTAAAAATATATATTTATATTCCGGAATAAATCAGTGCTTATACGCATCAAAAAAGATGAAAATTAGGGCAAAATAAAGAGAAATAAAAAGTTATTTTATTCGTATTTAATTTACTTATTTTGAAAGAAAATATCTTATTTTCACAGATGTAAAATATTTTAATTTTTATAAGCAAAGCTTTATATTCTGTTTCAGAAGTAACAACAGATATATTACGGTAATTTTAATTGATTTTATCACTCAAATCATTAATCAGTTATTTGAGATGTAAAAATTTAAAATCAAAACTTTTTTCAAAAATATCATAATTGATTCTCCTGTGAACTATAAATGAAAATTAACTCTTATTTAACACAAAAAATCGCAGTTGGGGCAACAACTCTGGGATTTTTTATCTGTACTTCTACCACATTGCTTACTCAATCAGCTCAAGCCGCAAGTTTTTTCTTGATTCATAGCTTTGATAATAGTAATACTTTTATTACCACTAATCTAACACTTAATAGTTTTGGTATACCATCTTCTGTGAGTGATGTTACTGGTGCAGAAATTGGCGGAACTTTTGATGCTTATTTTGATCCCATAAATGCTTCACAAATTTTAGAAATAGGAACTTTAGGGAATCCTAACGTATTAAGTTATAGTAACAATACGGGTAATTTGGCTTCAGTGATGATCGACTATAAAGATTTTGGTACGATCAATTTGAGTGAGTCTGATCGTTTTAGATTTAATCTTCTAGATCTTGATGAAGATGCTGATCTGATTCTAACAGTCAATGGTATAGAGTCGACGATCGCATTACAAGATGAACAAGTGGGTAATATTGACTTTGGATTCAGTAATTTTACTGGAGTTGATTTTACAGCAATCGATAGTATATCTTTCTAAGTCCAAGGTGATAATAACTTAGACTTTACCATCGATTCTTTTGCCGCAGCAGTACCTGAACCTTTAACTATCATAGGAACTTTATTTGCTGGTGGAGTTGGTATCGCAATGAAAAAAAAGCAAAAAATGCAGCAAAACTAATTTTTGAAGATTTTTAGACAAGAAGATACCCAAAATAAAAAAAGCTGAGAATTGATCAACATCTATTTTCTCAACTTCAAAATAAATATCATAATTATTAACAGTGTATCTTGAATTAAATAGAATTTGCATCTTTAACAATGTTGATTATTTCATTATCAAGATGAAATTATAGTTAATAAATTGAACCAAAATAAAACAATTGCGAATGTCTATTTGTGACTCAAAACAATATTCATCGCCTGAATGGTAGTGCTACCAATCGCTATTTAATTCAGGCTTCATTTATTTTTTTCCATAAAGCTAAACCACCACCTCTTCCTCTGGCCGCAATTAACTTATCTGTAACTAAAAAATAACTAAAAAAGGCTTGATTTTTAAGACTTTGAGAGAAAAATTTTTGATCACTAGTTTTTCCTCCTCGTACATTTTTGCTATAAATTTTGGCACCTAAGATAAACATCGTTAAATAAGTAAAATCAAAGGCAAGGATATTTTTTTGGGAATTAAATTGACAAGGGCCTTCAATGGTAAATTTGACTAAACCTACAGAAACAGTATTAATGACTCTTCCTTGATTACACTTGTCTGGAGCATCATCACCAAAAGAATAAGCAATTTTAATGGGTGTAAAACTGGGCAAATAAAACCCATCTTTGAGTAAGTTTGCAAATTGCGATCGACTTTTATTCGTACCATTAATAAAGCATAATTGCCAATTACCAACGAATTGAGAAGACTGATATTGAATTTTATGATGATGACTATTTTTTTCAGCAGTAAGCAAAGCCGATAAAGTATCTTTCGCTGAAGGAGATTTTTGTTGATTGTCAACAGCTTGATTAAGAGTCTGGATAAATTCTAAATCTGTCATATTGTTTGAATGAAAAAGCTAATATATGGATAGTTATATAATCAATCCATCTTCTATGATACTTACTTCACTGCCATCAGCCGAAGGCGAAGATGATCATTCATTTGGCTTAATTGATGACAAATCCAGCTAATCCATAATAATCAATGAAATTTGTAATTTTTAAATTACTAACATGATTTTGTAACAAATTTTCTGTCATTAATGCTAATTTTTCTAATTCTTTCTCTAATTTTCTAGCCTTCTTTTCATGTTCTTTTTTTCGTTTTAAAGCTTCTCTTGCCAAATCCTCTCGATTATTTTGTAGAGCATTAAATGCGACTGTTTGCCAAGCAGTCATTTCGTCTAAAGCATAGCGATATTGAGGTTGAATTTTATCCCAAACTTCTCTAATTTTATTCAGAGCATTATCAATCATATTATTCATTTGTTTATTATCCACACCTTGAAACGCTTTTTTAAGAGGATTGAATAAACCATAAGTATCTAATTTGTCAATAGCAGGTAAAAAATCAAGGACTTGTTTACTTTCATTAATTCCTGTTTTACACCACGTAGCAAAGTGTTCACAATTATTAAACAGTAGATTATATTTATTTTCTCCCAAACGACTGGTTGCCCTTTTAAGAACAACTTCAGGTAAAAAAGAAAAACCTCGGGGATATTGACGAATATAAACTTTATCGCCTTTACTAAAAGTATCCCAAGAAGTTTGTTCAATGATTTCGCTAGGTTTGCGGTAATGTATCACGTTCCCATTTCCAATATCAATACCATGATGTTGATAAACTTCATTTTTTTTAGCGAATTGTCGCCAAACATATATTTGATCTGCTAATGCCATAGTATTTATAACGTAAAGTTGAATATTTATTGCTAAAATCAAAAACACTGTAAATATAAGTTAATTAACTGTGAACAGTTAATAATCTTTCTGTCATTAAGACCAAATTCACCACATCTAGTTATTTTATACATATATTTATATTGAGAATATTCGATCGCTTTCTGGAAAAAGATATATGAGTTGATCTATTGTGTCAATTTTAATCTAAAAGGATTAATCATAATATCTAAGTTGAATAAACAGTATCAGGTATAATTCTTTTAGCAAATATGTAAGATTATTCTATTCATTAATAAAATTTTTGAGCCACATGTTAGAACCCAGCGACGTTATCGATTTATTTTTTAATCATTTACCAACAAAAACTATCAATGCTGGTGAAATCATTTTTCTAGAAGGAGATAAGGGAGAAACAATGTTTGCCGTTATGATTGGAGAAATTGAGTTAAGTAAAAATGGTTGTGTTTTAGAAACCATTCGAGAACACGATGTTTTTGGAGAAGGTGCATTTGTCCAAGCAGGAAAGGATCGCTGCACGACTGCCAGAGCGAAAACCGAATGTAAATTGGTTGAGTTAGATAGAGAAAAATTTTTATTTTTAGTGCAAGAAACTCCTTTATTTGCCTTAGAAATTATCCGTAGTCTTTCTAGTCGTTTACGAACAATAAAGCAACAACTGTCCTAAGACGTGTCATCAATTAAGCCAAATGACGATCGCTGCTAAATGAATACCACCAAGAA
>JAAHTG010002401.1_pt1 | contig 10743 bp, 11 predicted proteins | sample 6116081 | NCBI WGS metagenome assembly JAAHTG01 (sample SAMN13939989, study PRJNA603662) | sponge metagenome | isolation source: marine sponge | host: Mycale hentscheli | place: New Zealand | collected 2005
GTGATTCATCCCATGGGCATAGCCGTGGGTCTTCTCAAGGAACACAGATAAATTAACTAATCACTTATAATTGATATCTGACTAGCTACGAGGAAAACGACGACGTTGTAAAAATTCAGGAATATCTAAACCAGATGTGGGTTCAGAATTTTCCTCATTAATTAATATCGGTGTTTCTGTATTGGTTGATTTTTGTTTATCTGGACTGGTTGATGGGGTAATAGTATCTTTAAGTCCATCACTATTACTACTGTCATCATCTGACCTGCGACTAGAAAAGCCTGTTGCAATTACTGTAACTCGCACTTCTCCTTGCATTTGTTCATCCACCACTGCTCCAAAAATAATATTGGCGTTAGGATCTACTATCTCATAAATGCTTTCAGCGGCAGTATTTACCTCATGTAATGTTAAATCTTTGCCACCTGTGATATTTAACACTACACCTGTTGCTCCTTGGATAGAAGATTCAATTAAAGGAGAAGAAACAGCTGCGATCGCACCTTCTTTAGCACGAGATTTACCAGTACTAATACCAATACCCATTAACGCAGAACCAGCATCCGCCATAACAGCTCTCACATCGGCAAAATCAACGTTTACTAAGCCCGGAATGGTAATAATATCAGAAATACCTTGAACTCCTTGTCTGAGAGTATCATCTGCCATACGGAATGATTCTTGTAAAGGTGTATCAGAAGGAATGACCGCCAGTAATTTATTATTGGGTATAACAATTAAAGTATCAACTTTGCTCTCTAAGTTTTTAATACCTTCTTCAGCTTGTTTCGTACGACGACGACCTTCAAAAGTAAAAGGACGAGTAACAACTCCAACGGTTAGGCAACCAATGTCTTTAGCCATTTCTGCAACAGTAGGAGCAGCACCAGTTCCAGTTCCACCACCCATACCCGCAGTGATAAAAACTAAATCAGTATTTTCTAAAGCCTTAGCTATTTCATCTCTGGATTCTTCTGCGGCTTTTTCTCCAATGGCTGGATTACCACCAGCACCTAAGCCTCTGGTTAATTTTTGTCCAATTTGCAGACAGTAAGTAGCCATGGATTGGGCTAATGCTTGGGCATCTGTATTGATTTGCCAGAATTCAATGCCGACGACATTGTTTTCAATCATACGATTAACAGCATTACAACCACCACCACCAACGCCAATTACTTTGATATTAGCAACATTACTAGGTACAATTTGATTAGGGTTCATTTGTGATTCAGGGGTTTTTTGCTTTGATCTCACTCCTTTTTTAGGAGAAGTTTTTGCTGGATGACTATTAGTCGATTTGATTCTAGATTGCTCTATATATTCGGCTAGGTTTAAGTCGTTTTCATTCATAGTCATTTACTAAGGATATTGACTTATTTTTTTAAACTTATTTTTAATATACTAATTTAAATATAAAGACGGAAAAATTATTTCATTGATAGAGAATCAGCTAATGGAGCACACAATTAATAGCCCACGATCTACCTTGAATTAATAGATTAATTAAGTATATAATTACTACTTGTATATAGACTTTATAAAGAGTTGATATAGTCAGTCATACTCACGCAAATTATACCTTAATTTTTAGTTTTTTTTGCAAAAGAACCAAAAATTATCGAAAAAAGTTGACTAATTGCTTTAACTTATGCCATGCTTTACCATTGCTTATGATTTCTCTGGTTATCTCAACTCCTCTTTGATGTTCGCCCAAAGGAATTACTCCTGCTACTTGTAATGCTAGGGCTGAATTTAAAGCCACTACATCAGTTTGAGCTTGACTACCTTTACCTTGGAGTACTGCGGTCAGAATTTCAGCGTTTTCCTCAACATTGCCGCCTTTAAGAGCAGATAAGGGTGCAGAAACTAAACCTAATTCTTGTGGATTAAGACTTGTGATCATGAGATTATCATTATCTAACATTGCTAAATCCGTCGCATCTGATAATCCAGCTTCATCTAATTTTTCCCGCCCATGTAAGACGATCGCTTTTTCAATAGAAAGAGATTGTAAAGCTTCGGCAATAGGTTTAATAAAACAAGGATCATATACACCAATTACTTGTCCCGTAGGGTTAAGGGGATTGACTAATGGCCCTAATAAATTAAAGATAGTTCTAATTTTTAACTCTTTACGAATAGGTGCGATCGCTTTCATAGCAGGATGCCATCCCGGAGCGAACAAGAAGGTAATCCCGACTTCATTTAATGCTTGTTGATACAATGATTCTGTGGCATTGAGCTTAATACCTAAATATTCTAAAACATCTGCCGAACCAACTTTACTTGAAGCTGAACGATTTCCATGTTTAGCAACTTTTACCTCTGCTGCTGCTGCAACAAAAGCCACTGCGGTAGAAATATTAAAAGTAGAAGAACCATCACCACCCGTACCACAAGTATCAATTACAGGAAATGAGTGAGAAAGAGTTTGAGACTGGACAGATTGGGATTTAAGAACTTTAGCCATGCCTGCCAATTCGTTAGCACTAACTCCTTTGGCTTGAATTGCCGTTAAAATGGCACCAGAAAGTGCAGGAGATATTTGTTCTTTGAGCCATCCGCTCATTAATTCTCCTGCTTGAGCTTCAGTTAAAGATTGTTTATCTAGTAATTGGGTTAGTAAACTTGACCAGTCTTTTGTCATTAACTTAGATCTTCATTAGAATTTGCCTGTTTATACTATACGTCTTATGTGAACTTAAAAAAGAAAAATGAATAAGCAAAGTTACTAATCTTTATGATTCACAACCATTTTAAGGTTAAACTTTAATCACCTCTAAAAATGTTATTTGTGATACTTTTATTAGGAAAATATTCATCGACAAAAATTATCATATTGTCTCTTAACTCCTTCCATTTGAAAGTCAATTTATTTCTGGCGGAACTGCTGCTGAAGCTACAAAAGGAAAATTTTGTGACGTTGGAAATGTTGTGCTACCAAAAATTTTTGGAAAAGCAACTGAAGTAGAAACAAAAACCAACGGTAAAGCTAAATTTTTAGATTGACTTGAAGATAGAATAAGAATAAACGAAATTCCAGTGCGGAGTACTAGCACGCCATGTGCAACTAAATTTTAACCATTGATTTTAAAGGGTTTTGAAAATTGAATAAACACAAATTAACCTTAAAAGTCCTATTCTTTCGTTTTAAGTTGCACACCGCGTACTAGCTTATTTTATAGCGAAAGATCGCACTAATATCTAATACCTCACCTCTACAAAACCATTGATTACTTTTCGCCCAAGTTCTATTTAAGAAATAATTTTTGTGTATGAAACCAGTATTAATAAAAAACAATAACCACCAATCGCTTCATGGACATAACGCCAATTTGTGTAGTGACGACGAGAATGCCATACTTTTAATTCACCTGTAAATCCCCTTGATACTAAGCCCAAAGATATTTGTCGATAGCTTACTAGAGAACGTTGTAACAGTTGTCCCGTTACTAAACTGATACTCTTTATTCCTGTTTTCCAATTAATATAGCCCAGACGTGATTTTTGAGCGGTAATTAATTCGGTAGCTGTTTGAGTTAAGACAAAAATAAAACGATACATCAAAAATAATAAGTCTGTGATTAAAGAAGGACACCTCCATTTTTGTAAAACTCTAATAATTTCTGCGAAGGGAACAGTTAAAAGAATCAAATACATACAAGAGGTTAGACAAAGAGTCCTTGTAAAAGCTGTTAAAGTTTGTTCTAAACCCCTGTGACTAATATATAGCCAAATTTGTCCTAATTTAATACCCCAAATCATATCCTGCTGTAAATTTTGATTTGGGGAGTTTATAATAATACCGAAAATAAGTGCAGGGCTACTGGTTAGCCAAAAACTCAAGGGAATAGCCAGTAATTTACCATATACTTTGAAAGGAATACCTGCATAAATGACCACCCAAATGATTAACCATAAAACAATTAGTATTTGTATATATACTGGTGCAATATAGCCTAATACAAATAAGGACAAGGCAAATATTAATTTATGTTCGCTATGAAGCGATCGCAATTTGTTACTATAAGCAAGAGAGTCAATTTGATGATGCATAGATAATTAATAATGAATAATTAATCATTCATTGTTTTCTCCCTTTATATAATCCAATGATATAACCGATTACTCCTGCACCTAAAGCTGCTTGAGTTGCAAATAAAAAACTTTCGACTTCTGCACTCGCTGGTTTAATCATAGCTTCGAACCAAGGTTCATAATCAGGTTGTATTTGGGTGATGGCATCATGGGCTTGTCCATCGGCACCATTATATTCTCCTTTGATGAAAATTAAAGGTAAAACAATTAAAGTCACAACTGATAAAATCAACCACCAATTACCTTGTTTGTTTTTTTGGGGAGGAATATTCGATTTTTGCTCAGATATTAAACTCATTGGCTATTTATACTCCTGTTTTGAGTAGTTTAAGGATTTGTAATTCATCGGTTGCATAAGACTGTAGCCAATTCCAAACTAATACAGTTAATAAACCTTCTGTGATAGCTAGAGGAATTTGAGTGAAGGCAAAAATACTCTCAAATTTAATAAATGCGGACATAATACCACCACTTTCGGCGGGAAATGCGATCGCTAACTGTGCGGCTGTAACTAAGTAAGTCACTAAATTTCCCAATGCAGCCCCGAAAAAAATACCCAATTTTTGTTGATGACATTGAGAAAAAATTAGATAAGTAATAAAGGCAACCCAAGGACCAACTATTGCCATGGAGAAGATATTTGCACCAAGGGTTGTTAAACCACCATGAGCGAGTAATATAGCTTGAAAAGTTAGAACCAAACTACCCAATACAGGCATTACGGTGGGACCAAATAATAATGCTCCTAAACCTGTACCTGTAGCGTGAGAAGAACTACCTGTAACCGAAGGTATTTTCAAAGCAGATAAAACAAAGCCGAATGCACCAGCTAAGGCTAATAATAATTTTAATTCAGGATTTTTTTGACAAATACGATTAAGCGATCGAAAACCAATTATCATAAATGGTAAAGCTAATAACCACCAAAAGATAGCCCATTGAATTGGTAAAAAACCTTCGGATATGTGCATAGCATAAGCTGGTTTTGGGGAGAATATCATCAGCAAAGCTGTTGTTAAACCTGCCATTGATAATAAGCAGATTTTTTTCTGAATTCGTGTTTTCAAACTGTACCTCGCAGATTAACACTAATATTGATTTGTTTTAATCGGCAGGCATTCTGACTAATGAGAACATTATCTATATCTCAATCACAGTTGCGGGACAGTGGTAGATTGACACTACGCTTTCCCTGTTTCCTCTTACGACTGTTCCTCGTTAAGAACCGATCATTAAATTTCTGAATCAATTATAATAGCATTTTGTGATAGAATTATCAAGGTTTGTAACGTTCTTTACATTAAAATCAATCTGAAATCTCAATTTTAGAAAAGCTGTTTAATAAAGATTATCGATCGCCAATTTCGACAAATTCTGTAGCTCCAAAAATAGCTTCATAATGACGATAAAACTTGAATTCGAGGATATTATAAAAAGGGTCTTGTAAAAAGAAAGTTTTATGTTCAGTTATTTCACCTTCAAATCTCGATCGAGCTTTTTGATATAGAGAGATATTGTGATTGTGACATTTATTCAGTAAATCATCCCAATCTGATTCATGGGTAAAAATAATCCCAAAATGACGAGGATAAATACCTTTGGGTTCGACTAAATCATCTTTACTAACATGTCCCACTAATTGATGTCCATAAAAATTGAAAATAACCGCTTGTTTATTTTCTCTACCAACTTTAGCCTCTAGTATATCCACATAAAAATTCTTAGCAGAATTTATATCAGTGATTGGAATTGCCAGATGAAAAAGAATTTTATCCATAAAATAACACTTAAAAAACAAGATTATTACTATCTCTTATATAACAAAAATTAGTTGATTAGGAAACAATTAAAAAATATATCTTGACCTGCTAATATACTTAGATCATCATAATTTTTAAATCAAAATATAATTTGATTGATTTTTCGTCATTAATAATTTATACTGTTCCTATTGAAAGAGACGATAGGGAATGTTTACCCTCAAATACACGGGGTTATAACTCAGATGGTAGAGTGTCACAATGGCATTGTGAAAGTCAGCGGTTCGAGTCCGCTTAGCTCCACTTTTTCTCTCTAAATGGTTTGTTATTGTGTAATTTAAACTTACACAATAACTGATCGTTTTGCCCTATTAACAAAGAAGAAAAGTTTTTTCTTCGCAAATATTTGGAACTAAATCAGATTCATTTTGAAACTTGAAGTTTTTTTGATTACTAATTTAGTTCAAACAATTGAACTTTGACCTTATTTAGGAAAAAACTTCCCTGATTATACTGTTTATTTCACTCATAGAAAATGTTCACGCATGAACATTTTGAGGGTTCATATTAAGGGCTTATTGAGGCTTTAAAGGTATCTTAAATAGATTTTATTTTGGAGAAATAATTTTTTTTGTAGATGCTCAAAAGCTCGTTATGAAAGAAAATAAGGTGAAATTAGATGGGATTAGAGAGCATAAAATGTTCATATGTGAACATTTTGAAAATCAGAAATAAAGCCCTCAAAACGATTCCTCCAGAGAAAATAAGTTCATGGGCAGACATTTTCAATGGATGATCAACAAAGTTCAAGTGAAAAAATGAGTTTTTACTCCAATTAGAAACTGCGGTTGTGAAGTTTTGAAGATGAATGTGGTTTATAGCTAAAGATCTATTTCCCTAGAATAACAAAGATTTGAACTGAATTTGTAGGCAAAAAAATAGTAATTTGAATTAAGATAAATGTTCAAATACATTAACGTAATACATTAAATCCAAATCCACAAATAAAGGAATAGTTTCAAAACATCTTTGAGCTATATCCCAACGTTCTTCTCTTTTGAGCATAGTGATTAATTTATCTTTCATGGAAATCAGATAACGAACATCATTTGCTGCGTAGCTTAATTGTTCAGCAGATAAACTGTTGACATTTCCCCAATCTGAACTTTGAGCTCTTTTATCTAATTCAATGCCTTCTAACTCTTGTACCAAACTTTTTAAACCATGACGATTGGTATAAGTACGAGCAATTTTGCTGGCAACTTTAGTACAAAAGATGGGTTGAGTATCAATATCAAAAGTATGTTTGAATTGTGCTACGTCAAAACGGGCATAATGAAATATTTTGATAATGGAGGGAGATTCTAATAATTTTTGTAAGTTAGGTGCTTTAGTTTGCCCTTTGGCAATGCGAATAGCACTTACATCTCCTTTGCGATCGCAAATTTGTACTAAACAAAGCCTATCTCTTTGAGGAATTAAACCCATGGTTTCGGTATCGATTGCTAAAGAGTCAGATTGTAAGTATTGATTTAAAATATCTGAGGATAAATCTTGTTCAAAAACTTGAAATTGATTTGATGACATTCTTAAAGAATTAATAGAAATAAATTGAACGGTAATTAATGGTCTTGAATCAAAAAAATTACGATATTTCCTGCAATATAACTGGTTAATTTTGAGGATTCAAAATCAGGATAAGTTAGTGAATTAAGTAAAAAAATTATTTGATACTAAATTTTGATTTAAAGACAACTTTAAATTAATAAAGTTCTGGTGGTAAATATGTTCCCGATTTTGTCTTATCTAATTGATGAAATGCTTGTATAAAAGAAATTGGTTATTGCTGTTCCTTTTCGGGAGGATGAGGTCGAATTTGTTCAGCTTCAGGACAATCATCAGATACAGGAATTTCACCATAAAGGCGAGAGACAGAAGATAGTTTGCGACTAATTGCTCCGATACTATCTAAACGAACGAATTCTTCCCATGAACTATTTTCATAGTCTTCTTCCATTTCGTAACGAATGCTGACCACATCGCCCTCAATTCCAATGATTCTTGCATCTTCAATCCAACGTTGTTGATCTCGCAAGAATACAGAAACGTCGTAACCTTCTTTGTACATTTGATAAATCTTGCGGTCTAACATAGATTTCTCCTTAAACTGCTAAAGTTCAATACAAATTTTAGAATAATTGTAATCGTAAAATTAATCAAAGTAATTTTTTGTTAGGAAAGATTAATATGAGGTTTTCATTCTAAACTAATTTCACCAATATAAAGTTTATTTTTAGAAAATTGACGATCAAGTTTGATGTTTCAATAGTATTTTATATTCAAATCATAAAGATATTGCTTCAAAACTTCTTTTTCTCTCTAATGTTATTGAGATATTTTTATCTTCCAAAATAACCCTAGGTGTCCATAGTAGCATTTTCTTCTACAATCAATTTACATTCTTGATATTCTTGAACTACTTCTAAAATATGATTATAAACTTGCACTGTCTGTTCTAACATAGCAAAATGTCCACAATTATCGATTTCATAGACATTTTTTTGATTATCGCAAAAGAGATTATGAAAACTAGCTAAATGTCTCACATACTTCGATTCCATCACAAAATCTTGTTTTCCAGCGATAAAATAAACTGGTTGAGATAGACGAGAAACTATTTGTGGCAGATAATGAACTTGCTCTTCAGTAGTCGATTCGAGTAATGAACCTATAGCAGCTTGTTCATCTGCTCCTAAAAAATCTTTTAGTCTTTGCTTTCCCCATTCTTTGGTTAAGGGATTTTTCACCATCATACGAGCAAAAATTAAATCTAAAAAGGGTACATTTAATAACCACGAAGGACGAAATTTTACGAGGTTTTCTCCTGCTTGACGAAAGCGGTTAAATTCTTCTTGAAGATAAATACCACCTCCAGCATTAACACAAATTACCCCTTCAATAATTTCAGTCGATGTATCTGCTCCCCATAAGGCAACACTACCCCCTAAAGAATGACCGATAAGCCATGCTTTATCTATTTTTAGTTCTTCTAGTAGTTCTTGGAGATCTTGACTATAATCTTGTAATGAAAAAGGAGTTAGTGAGCTATTATTTTCTGATGTAGTGGAGGACAACTTAGATTCTCCAAATCCTTTTAAGTCATAAGCTAAACAAGGATATGTATCTTGAAGTTTATCAATTAATGGTTTCCAAAAATTATGACTTAATAACCATCCATGAATAAAAACTAATACTGGTTTAGAAGATTGGTCAGAGAAGTTGTTGATAAATTCGTAATAGTGATCAACACCACGAATGTTAATTTTGCTCATTGATTACTTTTAGTTTCAGGATTCAGCTCAGATACTGAAAAAATTGATGACAACTATAAGATTGATAGTTCTTGCTTATTTCAATATAACTTAAATTTGTCTGGAATAATAATTTTTGTTCTTCTTAATTGATATAGTAATTTTTGGATTTTTTTTAAGTAAATTATGATCAAAATTAAGTGGTTTTCCTCGAAGATCTGTTATGGCTATATCCCATTGTCCTTTATTTACAATTTCAAAAGTGATTTTTTCTCCATTACTACTAATCATGGGATTTTTGATCTTTTTATCGATATTTGTAATTAAGGGACGTTTTTGTCTGGTAGTGAGATCGTAAAGATATAATCCAGATTTATCTTGGGCTATAATCAGAAAGACCAAATAGCGTCCATCCTCAGAAATAGATGGATTTAAGGCAACTTCATTTAAGGAATTTAGACCAGGTAAATCGATTAAACGACGGGTTTTCGCATCAAATAGATATACATCTTGTGAACCATTGCGGTCAGAAATAAAAGTAATATAAGATCCTGCAATATAAGGATTAGACTCTGCTGAACGAGTATTTAAACTCTTACTGTTCTCAGAAAAAGAAAAACTTAATAAACGAGGATAATTACTACAACTAGTAAGTACACCAATTAATAAAATTATTTTCCCTAAAAATAATAGCTTCACACAATTTAATTAAATCAACACAATGAATATACTCCAATTATACTTTATTGCTGTTAAAAATAAATTGTTTAAACTCGGAATAATCTAAGTCTGAAGTCTGAAATTTGAACTCAAGAATTTATGATCAATTATCCATTATTAACCTATCTTTTACCTTTATTTAAACTTGGTAAGATAACCTTGAAGATGCAAAAAGAAAGCTGAATAAATCGGATAAAATATATTGCTATGGTTAAATCTTCTCAAATATTTACTGATACTTTATTGCTTTTGACAGGAATTTTGACAGGATGCAATAATAATTCCATCTCCTCTGGAAATGCGTTAAATATTAACACTAATGAGGAAGTCTTAATCAAAGGTGCAGGAGCATCTTTTCCCGCACCTTTATATCAGAAGTGGATTCAAGAATATACTTCTGAAAAAAACAATAGTAATATTAAGATTGACTATGATTCTGTTGGCAGTGGTAAAGGTGTCCAGAATTTTTTAGCTGAAAACGTTGATTTTGGTGCAAGTGATGCACCTTTAAAGACTGAAGAGAGAGAAAAATTTCCTCTCAATAGAGGAAAGGCAATTCAAGTACCCATGACAGGTGGTTTGGTGGTATTTGCTTACAATTTATCTAATTACGAAGGTTTAGATAATATTCGTCTGTCTCGCAATAGTTATTGCGGCATTGTCACAGGTCAAATTAAGAAATGGAATGACTCTGCTATTGCCCAAGATAATCCCAATGTCAATTTACCGAATTTACCTCTGATTTTTGTTCATAGAGCAGATGGTAGTGGTAAGCTAAGACATATTTAAATTACATTGATTATTCTTAAACTTTTTACTCCAATTGATTACTAAACCACCTTGATTCAATAATT
>JAAHTG010002405.1_pt1 | contig 10732 bp, 13 predicted proteins | sample 6116081 | NCBI WGS metagenome assembly JAAHTG01 (sample SAMN13939989, study PRJNA603662) | sponge metagenome | isolation source: marine sponge | host: Mycale hentscheli | place: New Zealand | collected 2005
TTTTTATGTCGATTATAATGAATTTATTTGTTGTCTCATTATACATCACGACATCTAAGAAGCCCATGTATTTAACGCGTGGTAAGTGCGGATTAGGCGCTAATACAATTGGTATCTCACAACCTACTAACCACCAACCACGTTTTGAAAAATATTTACTTCTATTTTTCTTTAAATACCTTATAATTTCAACACCGTCGGAATAGAATTCTCGAAGTGTTGTGGCGTCAGTAAAATGCTCTCCTTTATTTTGTTTATAAGCTTCAGCATAGCAGTCTCTTAATCTGGTTTCAAAATCGGTTTCTAAATCTATTCTATCGGCTTCAGCACCACTTTTGTTATACATTACATCTAGATACATTTGTAATGTCTCGTGTAATGCGGTTCCAAAAGTCATATGGATACTTTGTTCCCTAATTTTATGTCCGTCTCTGTATTGTAGTGCCCATTTTTTAGGGCATTGTGTATACATGGATAGTTGAGAATATGAGATGTTTTTCTCATAAGCAAAATTCACCGGTTCAGGTGGATTTTTTTGAATTTCTCTAACTATTTGTGGTGCTTTCTTTTTAGCCATAACTTATGTGCGGTAATCGTAATATACCAAGTTTCTCATAATATACGAATAATCTTTCGTATAATCAACCTGTTTTCCATTGTATTCAAATATTAATTCATTTATCTCTTGAGAACTAACAGGGAATTCTTCGAATTCAAAAGGTTTAGGTATTACACTATACCACACACCATTTATTTTAACTTTTACTTCACCTATGGTATCTTCAAACCCATGAAATACTAACCTAAGATTATCTGTAAGAGGTTCTTGTATGGTTTCGTTATTAGCCCAAAAGTCGGTAAATTCATTTTTACTGAAGAATAATTTAAATTCTGGGTAGAGTCTATAATCATAAAAATCATAATCACCCCAGTAGAATATTTTGTCTACAACGTAATGAGGGGAAGTTTTTAAATTATATTTTTCTCTCCATTTATACACTTCACCTTCAGCAACCCCATTTGTACTTAAGTATTCTTCTAATGTAATTTCTTTTTCTATTGCCTCCATCATGGATCTATCAAATACCATAAAATGAAGAGTAGTTTCCCAAATTTCATCTAAGTTTTTAGGATTTCTTCGTGGATGAAGTATATTAACTTCATTACTTAAAAACTCTTGCTCAATTACATTATCAATTTCAACATCATAAATTAAATGGTAAAATATATCATAATCAAAAGTAAGAGCAATTTGAGATAGTTTTTTAGTTTGATATAAAGCAGCCCAACCATAATCAGCTAATCCTCGATGTATCGTTAGAATTTTTTCAGGAGAATGTTCATGTTTATACCAATGACTGTAGGCTCTAATAGGCCATTCTAATAGAGGATTATCTTTAGTATAAAAAAAGTAATCACAAGCTTCTGTGATATGAGAAGGTAATTGGATAAAGTTGGGACCTAAAGCCATAACATCAATTCCTAATTTTTTTATTTTTAAAATATTCTCATAAAGAATATCTTGTTTTTCTTGTGTATCACAAAATGTGCTTATAAGAGCTATTTTTTTCATTTATTTAAAATTATATTAGCTACTTTTTCAATAGCATCTTTATGGGTATTATAAGGGCGAGGACAATGAGCATCAATATAATATCTATCTTTTAACTTATCTATATCATATACCCCATCACGTTGTTGGGCTTCTATTTCACCTTGATATTCTAACTTAGTTGGAAAATTATGTCTATCAATTCGTTTGTTTGCTTTCCAAGGAGTAGTATAAAGTCTATGAAATTTATAAACATCTACCCCATGGTTAAAATTATCAACTTTATCACCAAAATATAATTCATCTGTACCCCATCCTAATTCTAATAAACCTAATTGGTGAGCATACAATGAAAAAGGTCGGTCTGTATTTAGAATCTTATTAAATGTAGAACCTTTAGCTATATTATAACATATAGGATATCTATTTTCACAGGATTCATTATGAGCTTTACATTCAGGTCTTTCTAAATCGTAAGCTTTAGAATCCATAATAACTAAAGCATTATCATCTATATCTTTGATTTGTTTTATAAACCAGTCTTTATTTAGGATAAGCATATCAATATCACTTGGCATACAAATTTCATCTGGGAAGTATTTTGTAGCGTACATACGGATTACTTGGCTTAAAAAAGGTGTAATAATCCCTGGGCAAGTATCTTTATCTATTTTTTTAACTAACCCATGACCATCGTTATAAAAACCACTACTTTCATTAGTAATATGAAATAATACAGGTTCGGCACCTAATACTTCTTTTACTAATTTAGCTTGAAGGGGCCAAAAGTCCCCATATAAGGGGTTATCATCTACTCCAAAAATAACTTTATCTATTTTCATAAATTAAAATATTTATTTATAAAATCATCTATATTAGATGACCACATTAACATAGCGTTATCTTTAATTTTTTCTTCTTCCCAATCCCACCAAGAGATTTGAAGTAATTTTTCAATTTGTTCTTCAGTAAATCTGTATTTGACAATTTTACCAGGGTTACCTGCTACAATAGCAAATGGTGGGATATCTTTAGTTACAGTAGAACCAGCACCTACGATAGCTCCATTATGAATAGTAACACCTGACATAATAGTGGATGTGGCTCCAATCCAAACATCATTTTCAACTCGAATATCACCTTTACAAGTAGGATGTCCCATATTCATGTGTATTTCAGCAATTTCATTATTTACAGGACCCCATAATTGAGATGAAGTAGTAACCCAATCTGCTCTATGGTTAGCATGTAAAAAGAAATTACAGTCTCTACCAATTGAATTATATTTTCCTAGATGAACTTTATATTGATCGCTCCACGAAATAATATTTACGTGTCTATCGAAATAAGTACCTCTATCGGCCCGCCATAAATGAATATTTTCAATCATTATCTCCTTCTCCAGATGTTTTATGTCTAAAACTCATTCGTTTAAATATATTTTTTTCTTCCTGAGTTTTTAGGTTAATATTTTCTCTAATCTTATTATTTTCAATGATAAGTAGATTTTCTACCGAATCAAAATTACATAAAAATTCCATTCTCCAATGGTTATGGGGTGTAAAAGGAATATCATACATTTGATTATCATTTATAATAATTTGATGTTTTACACCATTTTCATTTTGAGTATTCCATACTACAAATCCTAACTCATTAGTTAACTTATCATAAAAGGGTACAGCCCAAGGAATAAAATTATTTTCCATTTGACCATCTACAATACCAAATTTATTCTCACCTTTTTCTAAGTCATTTCTATCTTTATAAAGCACCCTACCTTTTTCTTCTAATAACCTTTGTAACATAAGTTCAGGTGATTTAGAAGGAGAGGTTTTAATAAGGTTTTTTATCCATTCTTCATCTAAGTTAATTAATTTAGAAGGTAAAGAATTTACTTGATATGATTGAAAACTTCCTAATAATATAGGATCAACTGTGGGTTGTTTGTCTACATATATAACAGAAGTATAATTAGATAAATGATTACTATTTTCTATAAACTCATTTATGTTATTAATTTCGCTATCATATTCAATATGATGAAGTTTATTATAACCTAAATTTTTAGCAGTTGAAAACCCTAAAACCATCATTCGCCAAATGGCAAGATGAGTATTTATTTTACTTAAATAAGAAGATTGAATTCTCCTATCATTGCCCGGGTTGAACCATGGTTGGTTTAACATATCCCAATCCGTTAAAATTTCATTTTTCTTATCATAGATAATTAAATCTACTTTCTTTTGAATATCTAAAGGAATAGGAGTATGACTTACAACCATTAAATCAAATAACTGAGAGTGTAGGGATAGAGAATTTACTAAGTTTCTTAGTTTATTTTCTCTATAATCGTCAGGACAATATGCTGTAATGAGAATTAGATCTTTCATTTAATTTTTTTAGCAGGAACACCAACGTATGTACCACTTTTAGTAATATGTTTTACCACAGTAGCATTTGAACCTATAGTTACTCCGCTACAAACTATCATTTTCTCTTTAATAGACGAGTTAGTACCTATATAAACACAATCTCCTATAGTAACATTGCCTGAGACGATAGCACCAGGCATAGCACTAAAATAATCTTGGATTAAGCAATCATGCCCAATATGGTTCCCACGATTTAAAATAGTATGTTTACCTAATTTAATATTTGTGGTTAAAATTGAATTAGCTCCAATAAAACTACCTTCTCCCACTTCAATATTATCATCCATAATATGAACTGAAGGATGGATAAAAGTAAAATATTTGGTTTCTTTAGGTAATTTATCTACAATAGCTTTTCTATCATGAGAATCTGCCACCGCAACCATCATCATATATTCCTCAGGATTAAATTCTGAGATAGGTTTAGCAATATCATTTGAATATTCGTCATCTACAAAAAAAGTAACTTCTTGATTTATTTGACATGCTACTTCTCGAGAATGTCCTCCGTAACCAAATAATGCTAATTTCATTGATTATATATTTTAAATTTACTTAAATCTGGATAAGGTAGTGTTAAATCTGGGTTTTGTTTTTTAGAACCATCTAAATTATAAAACTGATTCATTAAAAGTAAACCACGAGCCGCTAATTCGGGCATCATATAAAAATTCCAACCTAACATATCTAAATTATCATCGTGGTAAGAACATTCACGTCTACCAGAGTAACGAGCACGTTTGAACCAATGGTATGCTTTTAAATCATCTGTTAGAATAGCCCCACCTTTACTTAACTTAAAATGTTTATAAGGACCTGTAAATGAAACACACATATGGGTTCCTTTTTTGTACATATCACCAGTAAATGATAAAGCAGAATCCCATACATTAGAACCCTCTAATTGGTAAGCTCCCGTAATAGTTTCCCCGTCAACGGCATTCCATCCTACTTTTAAACCAGCATGAATAATTTCACAAGGTACTGAAGGGTAAGTTCTATTTGGAATAGTAATAGTATCTGTTTTAATACTTTTATTTACATAATTCTCATAATATAAAGCAAGGAACAAACCATTAGACATATTATCTAATGTAACAGCATATTTAGCTCCTGTATACTGGGCTAATTGGCTTTCAAACTCATTTGTTATGTCGTATACGTTTTTCATTTTTTATAATTTGTTATATAATCACTACATATTCCAAATGTAGTTTCTTTAGGTTCTTTATTATAAACTTCGGGCATTACTAAAATACCTCTATCATATAAATGAGTTGACCAAATATACCCACGAGAGGTTAATACTCCAAGATCATTTTCATGAGAAAAATAATTTAATTTATGTCCTGAAGAGTCTAACTCATTAAGTTGGGATAAGGCATCCATATTTTTACAATGAATCCAAAGTTTATTATGATGGTTTTCTATTAAACTAAAAGGAAAGTCGTATTGAGGTTCATCATGACCTAATTTAAATTTACCATCTACCCACCAAACATCAATTTCTACGTCATATCCAGCTTGGAGAGCCTCCCAAATATAATCTGGGTGATTTTCATGTTCTGGGTTAGGGCCTTCTAGATTTCCTCTATGAGAAATTAATTTCATAATTCTATGTTTTCGAAACCTTCATTGGTTATAACGTTAACTCCTATAGCTCTATCGGTGTGTGCGACATTTAGTTTATCATTTATTAAAACGCGTTGTCCACTAGTAACTCCCATAATTAATTGGTCCCAACATAGTCCTAACATCCGTAAATGGGATTCGGTCATTTCACGGGCAGATTCTTTACGAGCAGTACATAAAATAATTTTATGACCTTGAGAATCCCATTGATTAAATTTTTCCCTAACACCTGGGAGTAATGTAGGTTCTAAATCTTTCAAATCGCTAAATCTATGGGCGTGTTTTACTAAAGTACCATCTATATCACAAAATATAGTTTTTGGTTTTTCAGTATGAAATTCTTTTACTTTACCCTCATAAATTTTCAAATCATAAGGAGTACCTAAAGGAATATATTCGTTAGCTGAGATGTGGTAGTTTTTGATTTGAGCTCCTGTACGAATTAAATAATTGTAAGTTTCTGAAATATAACATTCTGGTCTACCTTCGGATTCAAAATCTTCTAGGAGCATTTCAGCTGTTTCTACGAACATATACCCTTCTCTCCAATAATGGACTCCTATTAAAGCAATATTTGATACTGGGTGTTTTTCAACTAACCTAACAACTTGACCATCTTCTACTACAGCAAAACTATTTTTGGGGTTGGTAGAAGGATAAGTTACTACGGCACCTTCAATATTAGGATTAGAGATAAATTCGTTAAATTTATTAGCATTCCAGTCAGTAATCTGGTCACAATTAGTAATAATAAGTTGTTCATTATTATCAATGTATTCTTTAGCAGCTAAAGCAGTTTCAGTAGCTCCCTTTGTAGGTTCACTAAGTTGAATTTCAATACAATCAGGTTGAATTTCTTTTAAACGTTTAGTTAAAATAATATTATGTTCCGGATTATCATATTTTCGAGTAATAAAAATATATTTTCCTTTAACACCTAAAGTTGAAATAGAATGTTCAATAAGAGTTTTACTATTAGTTTCAATTAATGGTTTTGGTAATTCAAACCCTTCATTAGAAAATCGAGTCCCTAGACCCGCCATTGGGATTACTATATTCATTCTACTATATATTTATCTTCTTTTACACTAGCTGTTTTTACACAAACTATTTCACAATTAGTTAAAAACTCGGGTATTGCTACTTCTTCTGGGTAGATAGTAAATATATCACCTTCTTTTAGATGGGTCCCGCTTAGAATCATTTCTCCCCTAACTAGATAATTTATTTCAGTGGCTATTTTATGATAATGGTTATCCCATACTTCTCCTTGGGGGTGGACTTTATAACTCACTTCAAAATCTTTAGTTTTATAAGCTGTAGGTTCAAAATCACCTACAAACCAACCACCTATCATATCTTCTATTCTATCAATTTTCATATAAAAATCTTGTTGGTAAATCCTTTATAGTTTTTGGGGTTATTACTGATGTATATTGGGTTGTAATTCCATTTTTGATATTAACATTAACAATAGTAAGTTCTTCTGTAATTGTAAGTTTATCTATAGCCCAATGTCTATGACCTAAAATTAAATTATTTTCATATATTACATTACCTTCTTTATCAATAATTTTACAATGAGTTTTTAAATTTGACTCTTTGTCATTATAGAAAAATAAAGCTACTTCATTATTTACTTCAGTTTTCCCTTTATCATAACTAACACGGCAAACTTTAGGGATATTATTCCACTTTTGGGTCCAATAACTAGGACTATTTAATACATCAAACTGAGAATTGGGGTATAGAGATCTAATGGGAGTATCGTATATAATACCTTTTAATTCTTCGAATTGGTGTTTATATTCAATAGTTGAAGTTGTTAAGTATTCAACCCATTTCCCATAATACCCAATAGTTTCACATAAATTCCAAAATATATCATCAGTTGTATTTAATGGAATATCTTTAAATATTTTTGTTGAATATCCTATCATATGGACATCAATCAGGTAATGGTGAGGTTTAGCCCATTGACCTTCTTGTCGTTTACCATATAAAAGATAATCTTCAAAATTAATAATATCTTTTTTTATTGCTTCTATTTCATTAGAATCTAATATGGTATCGTACTCAATTTTAAATACCTTTTTATATCCTAATAATTCTGCTATATTAGAGCTTAAAATATAACCATCATAATTAGAGGCAGCGTGATCTGTTACTCCTACTAATGGAACCCAATTTTCACATACTCCAGCATCGGTTGTAACGTAAACATATCCTCTTTCATATAACTCGTTATCTAATATTTCTTGGGGTGGTTTATTTAACATTATACCATCTCCATAATAAAAGTAATAATCTACTTTAGACTCTAAATTATAAGAATTTGGATATTTATTTACTAAAGCTAATTTATACTCTGGGAATGAAGTACGGATTTGGTTTATTAGGTCTTCGCAGATGGAAGCCCTTTTTAGATTTGATAAATAAGCATCTATAAAAATTAAAGTATCCACTATTTATAATTTTCTAAATAATATTTTAAGTCTTCAGGTGTACCTAGACCCCACATTTTTTCTACGTCAAATGTACGGATTTCTTTTTTGTCAGCTATCGCTTCATTAAATACAGGGCAAACATAAAATTCGTTATTAATTCGTAAATCATTTTCAATCATTTGTTCAGCATATTTTACAAAATCTGAACCATTTTTCCACCAGTAATATCCTACTGTAGCAATATCTGAAATTGGGTTTTTCTCAGCAACTTCAGTTACTAAACCATTTTCATCAATTTTAGCAAAACTCCATTTTGGGTGAGTTGCTGTAAATGAAACTATACCACCATCAGCATTAGTTTCATTCATTTTATACATAAATTCATTTGAATCCCATTCTACAAATTGGTCACTATTAGCAAAAAACAATGGGTTATCATTATCGATAAAATCTTTGGCTAATAACGCGGTACACGCTGCTCCCTCAGTTAACCCATCGGTTTCCACGATTTGGCAATTTGGTGTGATTAACTTGAGTAAAGAATCGAGATTATATTTTTCTCTATGCTCTTTTCTTACTACAAATATAAAATTAGCATCCATATTTAAATTTTCAACTACAACCTGAATCATAGGTTTACCTTTAACATCAATTAAGGGTTTTGGGAATGTGTAACCTGCTGTAGCAAATCTACTACCCTCTCCAGCCATTGGGATTAAAACATTAAGTTTTTTATCCGTCCATTTTGGTGTTGACATAATTTGGCCTTTTTCTATTTCAGTTAATTTTTTAAATATATTTGTGTAAGTTACCTCTGATGGGTTTTTGACTCTTAAAATATGAGCTTTCGAACGAGATGCTGCTAATAACCCATATGGTGAATCCTCTACAATTAGAGTTTCTTCAGGAAGACACCCCATTTTAGAAATAGCTCTCCAATACATTTCGGGATGTGGTTTTGAATTTTGGACATCTTCATTTGAGATAATATAATCCATAAATTCCATAATACCTAATTTAGATAATACAGTTAAAACTGTTTTACGGATTGAGTTAGAGCATACTGCTATTTTATACCCATCTTCAACCAAAGCATCCATTAATGATTGTAAAGTTTGATTAGGTTTTAACTCTTTTAACATTTGTAGAGTTAACTTTTGTTTACTTTCCCAAATCGTTTTATGTAATTCAGTTGGTAATCCCTTACGTTCGGTAAGCATTTCTAACTTTTGATTGGTTTTTAACCCATCATAAGTAGATAAGTGTTCGTTCCAACCAATAGAATATTCTTTACCTAAAGCCTGATTTAAAGCATCATAATGAATGTTTTTAGCTTCGACTAGAACCCCATCTAAATCAAATATAACTAATTTTATTTTTTCCATTTACCTTGTTGGACTAACTGACAGATAATAGCATAGTTACAGATATCTTGGAAGGTATCAATGATGGTTTCGTTTTGTGGGGCACGGTTACTAATGATTAAATTCTTCCAGCGATTAATTTTATCGCTCATCCTATACCATAATCCTGTAAGAGCAAATTCCCTTTCATCTTCAGTAGCAAGGCTAGTGCCAGCAGTAATGTTATGCATGCCGTAGTCAAGATGCTTTTGGCTAAATAACTCCAACTGCTCTTCCACGATAGCCATATAGCCAGCGTAAATGTGAGGATATTCTTTTTTAACGATTTCGGTAGCTGTGAGGCCATACTTGATTGTATCTTCATCTTGTAAATAAGGATTTTTCTCTCCAGTCATTGGATCGTAATCAGGGAGACCATTTGTTGTAGGTACGTTCCATAATGTTTTATCATCTATACTTTTTCCAGGCATAACTATTTTTTATTATCTATGTAAATTATAACTTCGTTGTAATATTCAATAAAATGTTCATTCCAAAGATCCCAATTTTGGTTATGTCCATCTAAAGAGTAAACTTGATGGTTTGGGAATAATCTAAGAAAAACATCTCTAAATGCTCTAAATTTTTGTTTAAGTTCTGGGGTTGAAAGATGCCATTCTCCTACGGCTACTCCTAAATTTTCTTTTAACCAACAGAAATTCTCAATTGTAAAAATATCATATTCTCCACCTTCACAATCCGTTTTTAGAAAATCTATTTTATCAACATCATTTTCTTTAATAAAATCTTTAAAGGTAATACCTTCCATTTGAGATTCACCCCCAAATAATTGATCAGATTCTATTATTCCATTAGTAGAAGTAATACCTTTATTTATTAAAGTAACATTAGGATAGGATCCTAAATTTTTTGTTAAAGTAATAAATTCACTATTACTAGGTTCTATAGTAAATATTTGTTTTGGGTTTTTGGGTAAAATAGAATATGTAAATGGACCTACACTAGCTCCTACATCTAGAACAATATCACCTTCTTGTACTTCAGAGAATTTTTCGTAGAGTTTTTCATGGAAAATTTCTTTAATAATCGAATCTTTATGATATTTACCTATAGGAATAAGTCCTACATTATTACCCCAACAATCAGTACCATAATGAAATATTTCTGTTTCATTATTATCAAATTTAGGACGATCCATCCACCCCCAATCAAAACCTTCTAAATCCATTTTAAATAACTTGTTTTTTATCTAAATATTTTTCTATTGTTTCTAACCTCTCATCAGCATCAGCTAACATAGCA
>JAAHTG010002311.1_pt2 | contig 10717 bp, 15 predicted proteins | sample 6116081 | NCBI WGS metagenome assembly JAAHTG01 (sample SAMN13939989, study PRJNA603662) | sponge metagenome | isolation source: marine sponge | host: Mycale hentscheli | place: New Zealand | collected 2005
CCGGCCCCCGCCCCCCCCCCCCCGCATGCTACCGATACCGCTAATGTTACTGGCGGTCTTACAGCCCGCACAACAGAAACTACCATAGCATCAACAGATTTAATCCCAGTTTATGATGGGAGTGCTAGTGCATGGCGCAAAGCAACCATTACAAGTGCCGCCCTTCAAGGAACTAAGGGACAAAAAGGTCAAGGCGGAACAGCTGGAAGCACCGGTTCAAAAGGACAAAAAGGCGCAGTAGGTGTCACGGGTGATACAGGAGGCGTAGGTGCTAAAGGCCAAAAGGGTGAAGTCGGAAACACTGGTAGCACTGGGGCAACGGGCTCACAAGGAAACCAAGGGGTAAAAGGTCAAAAGGGTGAAATTGGAAATCAGGGTGTCGCGGGAGATAAAGGTCAAAAGGGACAAACTGGTGCAACTGGCGCGGCGGGTGCTACAGGTTCAACTGGATTAACTGGATTAACAGGTTCTAAGGGACAAAAAGGCGAAGTCGGAACTACTGGCAGTACAGGCGCTAAAGGTCAGAAGGGTGAAGTCGGCTCTACAGGCAGTGCGGGGGCTAAAGGCCAAAAAGGTGAGGTCGGGGCAACCGGAGGGACAGGTTCAAAAGGCCAAAAAGGTGAGGTCGGAAACACTGGAGGGACAGGTTCAACTGGTGCTAAAGGCCAGAAGGGCGAAGTTGGGGCGACTGGTACACCTGGCTCACAAGGAAGCACAGGGATTACAGGTGGGTCTAAAGGGCAATAGTGGGAATTAGGCAATACTGGTTTTGGTGGTAATAAAGGTCAAAAAGGTGAGGTCGGAGCTACAGGTTCATCTGGTTCAAATGGTGCTAAAGGCCAAAAAGGACAGACAGGTTCTACAGGTAGTACAGGCGGTACTGGTGCTAAAGGCCAGAAAGGGCAAACTGGTGCAACTGGCTCTACAGGTTCGACAGGCTCAACAGGAAGCACTGGTCAGAAGGGTCAAAAGGGACAAACAGGAAATACTGGTAATACTGGCTCAACTGGTAATACTGGCTCAACAGGGGCAAAAGGCCAAAAAGGAGAAGTTGGTGCTGGCGGTTCAACTGGTGGAACTGGAGCAAAGGGACAAAAGGGTCAAAAAGGACAGCAGGGCGCTACAGGCGGAACTGGGTCAACGGGCGGAACTGGTTCCAAGGGGCAAAAAGGTGAACTTGGTAATACAGGGGCAAGCGGTAATCCTTTCGGTGGTGGCACATTTACAGGAGATGTAATTTTTAATGGAAGTAGAGTACGACTGCCTAAGTCAACATCTAACCCCTCAAGTCCAGTTCAAGGTGACCAGTATTACAATACAGCAGAAGATGAATTAAGAATTTATAATGGGACAACTTGGAATGGTGTTGCGTTTTTTACTCCATTCACTGCCGTAGGTGGCACAGAGTATACATCAGGCGGATATAAATATCATAAGTTTACATCATCAGGAACACTTGTTGTTACTGGGGACGAAGGAAAAAATGTAGAAGTTTTAATGGTAGCTGGCGGTGGCGGTGGCGGTAGAGATGACTACAGTGGAGGTCGTGGTGCTGGTGGCGGCGGTGCTGGAGGACTAGTAAATGCACAAACTATTACTCTTTTAGTATCTAGTTTAAGCATTACTGTTGGCGCAGGGGGTACAAACTCAGGTGGTAATGGTGCGGCTGGTACTAATGGTGGTGATAGTACAGTTACAGGTCTTACAACCGCTGTAGGCGGTGGTGGCGGCGGTTCGCACAGCACTGGAACCAACCTTGATAACGCATCTAGCGGTGGCTCAGGTGGAGGCGGTACTAACGGACGACCAGGTAAAAGTGGCACTTCTGGACAAGGTAATTCTGGTGGAGGTGGTGCTGGTGGACCATATTATGGCGGCGGTGGCGGTGGAGGAAAGAACGGCTCTGGCGCAGGTGGTTTCAGTAGTAGTAATGCGGCTGGTGGTTCTGGTAGTAACTCTTACTCTACTTGGGCAAGTGCTACAAGCGCTGGTGATAGTGGTTACGACGCAGGGGGCGGCGCAGGGGGCGGCGGTTGGGCTGGTGGTAGATCTGGCGGTAATGGTGGAGGAGGTGACTCTAACAATGGCGCAGGTCAAGCAAATACTGGCGGTGGCGGTGGCGGTAATCGCTATAGCACAAGTGGGTCAGGTGGTTCTGGTATAGTAATTGTAAGATACTTAGAATAGGAAAATATAATGGGACATTATGCAAAAGTAGAAGATGGTATAGTTACTCAAGTTATAGTAGCAGAAGCGGACTTCTTTGATACATATGTAGATACAAGTGCTGGTGAATGGATAAAAACAAGCTATAATACACATGCAGGTGTTCATATTCATGGTGGTACACCTTTAAGAAAGAACTACGCTGGTATAGGTTTTTTATATGATGAAGCTAAAGATGCATTTATTCCTCCACAGCCTTACCCTTCATGGGTACTAAATGAAGAAACTTGTCGTTGGAGTGCGCCTGTAGAGGTAGTTGACGATGGAAGACCATATAGTTGGAATGAAGAAACTAGGTCTTGGGATATAGTTGAATAGTGATAATTTATCAAATTTCCCTTTATTGCGATGCTTATGACGCAAGGGGGAAAAGTTGGGAAGATTTAGAGGCTGAAACCGGCTGTAAGCCCGATAGGGCTTGGTTAGACCCAATACATAACCGAAGGTTGCTTAAAGCAGAGTTCGGTTGCTCTGTGAGTCATTTACGCGTCTGGCAGAAAATTGCAAAATCTGGCGTTTCTGGAATAATTTTGGAAGAAGACGCAGTATTCTCTAGTTTTGATGTCTCCGAAATCGAAGGAATTTTAAAATCTCACCATAGCGTTTGGCTAGGCTATAGAGAGAATACTCTGGGATATTGGTACAATGCTCATGCTTATGCCATAACTCCAACAACCGCATTAGAGCTTATAAATGGCTTTTCTAATGCGATTATACCAGCAGATGAGTGGTTGCCCTTAAAGTTGAAAGGCAGTTTTAACTATTTTTATCGTCCAGAAATTGTTAAACAAATACCAAGGTCACAAAGACCATCAACTATAGAGGAGGATAACATGGCGCAAAATAATAAAAAAGACTTTCGAATTGTTACTGTAGCAACCGAACAATCAAAAATGTGGGCTTTAGAACAATCTGCGGAAAAATACGGCGTAAAGGTAGTAAACCTTGGGAAAGATCACCCTTGGCGAGATGAAATGACGGGCTTGGCCGGTATGCCAAAAATACAATTGATTAACGAATATCTGTCAACTGTCCCAGACGATACCATCATACTTTTCATGGACGGGTATGATACATTTCTTGCGGACAGCCCAGAAACTATTCTTGAACGCTACTTTCAAATAGAAGCCGATATTGTTTTTGGGGCAGAAAGCGATTGCTGGCCTAAAGAACATGATGAACACTTCATTCCTGATACCGGTACGAAATATAAATACCTAAACAGCGGTTTGTATATCGGTAAGGCTAGTGCAATTCACAAGTTTGTTTCTAGCTCTGTAGATGATGGAAATAGCTACGGTGACGACCAGCTTTTTTGTCAAAGAAGATATTTACAATATCTTAAAGGTGATTTTGATTTTACAGTAAAACTTGATTATGAAGCATATATTTTTCAGAACCATGAGCCTGAGATTAAGGTTGTTAAAGGACAGCTATGGAACGACCAAACAAAATGTTGTGGATGTATATATCATGGCAATGGTGGAGTTTCGGCTAAAGATTTTTTTGTAGAAATGGCAAGTAAATTTGGATTTACAAAAACAGAGGCAGAAGTTGTAAGCCCATATTATTTGACTTTAGGTTATGAAGAAGTTGCTAAAGATATATTAGTCACAGATTTTTTAACTGAAAACCAATGTAAATTTCTAATAGATAAGTCTGAAAGCCTTGGAAATTGGGGCGTTATGGAAGGCGATAAGTTTCCAGCGCAAGAGATAAGACTTAAACAATTAGGTCTATGGCATGAATACGAAAGGCTTTGGCATGAAAAGTTAGGGAAAATTTCCGAAAAGTTTTGGCCACCAATGGAGCATTACGGACTTAGGGATGCTTTTACTATGAGATATACAACAGATACTCAAACTTCTTTGGCATTACATACAGATGCATCTTTAGTAACTGGTAGCGTCAAACTAAATAGCAATTATGAGGGCGCAGAGTTAATTTTTCCAAGGCAAGATTTCTCAAATATAAAAGTAAAAAATGGTCAATGTATTTTATTCCCAGCACAAGTTACACATGGACACTATGTAAATGAATTAAAATCTGGTGTGAAATATAGTCTAACTATGTGGACAAGCCGTTATAGTGGTGACGTAAATGGTTAAAACATTCGTTGAGATTGGGTCAGCTGACTTCAATACATGCCTTCCTCTTGCGAAGTCAGGTTGGAAAGGAATTTGCATTGAGCCAGTACCATATCTTTATGAGAGAGTAAAAAAACAGTATGAAGGATACGATGTTGAGGTAAGAAATCACGCTGTATCAGATAATAATGGCGCTTTAGAAATGCTTGTAGCGCGTGATGAAGGCTGGCTAACTGGTTGTTCTCATATTATTTCTGAAAACCACATTGGATACAAATTAAGTGAACACCCTGATAGAAAAGGTGACTTCGAAGAAAAGATTACTGTTGGTTGTTCTACCCTAGACTATGTTATGTCCCTTGTGGATTATGTCGATTTTCTAAAGATAGATACAGAAGGCCATGAGCTTAACATTATCATGGATTATTCTTTTCGAATAAAGCCAAGATTTATTAAGATTGAGCACAAGCACGTTGATGATATTCTGTTATGCTCAAAGCTAGAAGAAAATGGTTATTTGGTCTGGACGGAAAAAGATGATATATATGCAATAAGTAAATAGGAGTTTTATAATGTCTTTTGGTGCTAGTACCTTTGCAAGTTCGCCTTTTGCTGATGCTGGCACAGAAAAATATGAAATTGCGTCTGGAAACTTAGACGCCGGTGCGCCAGTTTTAGCAACGGCTGATGCTACAATAACATATGGCTTCGGCGCAAATAGTATTACTTTAGGCGCTCCATCTATATCTCCTACTGTTATGGTGTATAACGCTGTCGCGTCTACTGGGAATATTGATGCTGGCTCACCGGTAGTCTCAAATGTAACATTCAATCAAAATCAAGACCTTAATGCTAATGGCCTTACTTCAGGATTGCCGACTGTCGGAACTACATCTTTTGATCAAATTAATGTAATATCAATTAATGAACTGATTTCTGGAGCTCCTGATGTTGAAATTGCAACAATGTTTGAAGATGAAACCTTCTCTGCATTTGATTTAGTTTCTAACAGGCCAATCCCATCACTAGCGACTATCGCTCAAGAGCATCCATTTAACACTGGTGAATTGCTTTCAGGCGCTCCCGATGTTCCAGATCAATTTGTTAGCGAAGGTGAGAAATTTACTACGGGTGAACTTTCTTCAAGCGCACCATTAATAGCTACAGCTACAATCCTTCAGGAGCATGCGGTGCAATCTGGCGAGCTATTAAGTGGAGTTCCGTCTGTACCAGCGCAATCAATGTCAGAAGATGAAACATTCTCAACTTCAGACTTAGAAACTGGAAACGTGGCTATCTCTGGCGCTACTATCATTCAAGGTCATAATTTTGATGGTTTGAACATTAATACAGGCAGTCCATCAGTACCTAATTCAACAGCTTTTGAGGCGGAAAATTTAGAAACAACAAATCTAATAACTTTGCAACCAATTCTGGGCACTGCTGATATTACCGAAGAAAATGCACTTTCTGGTACTACGTTAGTTTCAAGCGCATATATAATTGATGAAGCCGATATTACAGAAGAAAATATCCTTTCTGGAGATGATATAACGGGTTCTGCTCCTGATATTGCAGAGGTTGTGATGATTTGCGACCATGTTATCTCAACTGCAAATTTAAACACTGCCCCTCCTATAGTTGAAGAAGTTTCTGCATCAGAGGAAGAAACATTTACTACGAATGAACTTTTATCTTCAGCTTTCATTATTGATGAAGCTACGTTTAACCAAGGGCACGAATTAGAGAATGATCGCTTACTCACTGAACGTCCTGTTTTAGCAGAAATTACCTTGGTGCAAGGTCACGAATTTAATGCGAATAATATTTTAAGCGGAGCTCCCACAATACCAACCCTAGTATATGATGCGGCATTAGGCAGAATTGCAGAAGAAGGTTTAGAGAGTGTAAGCGTAGCAGAATTAGTAGTTAGTGACCCCAACACTGGTACATTAACAGTTCAGAAACCAAATAGCGTTGAAATAGCCGCGTAAAAGTTGTAAGGAAAAGACATGGCGTTCTTTATAAAACAAAATGATACATCACCTGCATTACAGGTAACACTAAAAGACGGAACTGATAATGTGGTTAATTTGACCTCAACATCGGTGAGATTTCACATGCGTCCAATTGGAAGCTCTACAGTTAAAATTGATGCTACCGCTACAATATCAGACGCGTCAAACGGGATTGTTTATTATCAATGGGCTACAGGAGACACTGATACTATTGGTTCTTTTGAGTGTGAATTTGAAGTTACATACACAGGTGGAGAAATAGAAACCTTTCCAAATAATCAATTTATTGATGTAGAGATAACAGATGACATCATCTGATGAGGGAAAAATGCATGGCATTACTAAAGCAGAGTTAAAGCTCTTAATATTAGAAGCCGCAGAAAAAGGTTCTGATCGCGCTTTGGCGCGGATTGGCTTGCATGACGAAAACGCCGTTCATGATGTAAAAGAATTGCGTGACTTGTTAGAAGGATGGAGAGCAACTAAAAGTTCAGTCGGCAAAACTATTGTTAGGTGGGTAACATTGGCAGTATTAGGTTTTGTAGCAATAGCAGTATGGTCAGATATTAAAACAAAGCTCTAAGGGTATTGATTATGAAGGTTATTCAAATTGTTCTGTTGTTTGTTTTCTTTTCACTCCCCGCAATGGCCGAAGATGATGATACAATAAAATCTGATAGCACAGTAAGGTCAGATGGTACTATGGAAACTACTATCAATAGCCCACCGCCTTCTGCGATAACACCACAAATAAGCGCAAGTAATTCTGATTTATGTACTGTAGGTGTAGCAGGGGCAGTTCAAACACAAATATTAGGTATATCTGCTGGACGTACAGTCAGAGATATGAATTGCGAAAAACTCAAAAACGCAAAAGTCATGTATGATATGGGCATGAAAGTGGCGGCTGTTTCAGTCATGTGCCAAGATGAAAGAGTGTTTGACGCGATGATGAACGCGGGGACGCCCTGTCCCAAGGATGGGTTGATAGGCGATAAAGCTAGATTGGCTTGGGAAATGCAAGCTGTTGAAGATCAAATTGAATATGAGCAAAATAGTCCAGTAAGGAATATATTTGATGGCAATACGGAAACAAAAATTGGCTTGGGGGTTATTATTAGCACTCTGGCCTTCTTATTTGCAATGTGAGCCGTATACTTACGGAACAAGCCCAAACGCCGCCAGCGCGGCTTTAAGCTGGTCTATGGGCAATATTTTGCCGTCTGGAAGCGGTTTAGACATAAATGGTCTAATATATCGCTACAGAACTGTAAAAAATACTGAAGATGATATGAAAGTACATATTGGCAATAAAAATGCTAATGGTAGTGGGTATATATTTAGGGAAACAGATGATTGGTCGGGTGTTCCTAGTAATACAATTTTAAAGCAATTTTCTCTTGCAAATATACCGGCACCCAATTGGGGCGATGGCTCTATAGAGGTTGAAGGCCAAGGTTCTGTTGAAGATGCTGTTGTTATTTATACATATAGAATGGACAAATGTTTTGACCCACAGGCTGACCCAAGCTGTGCTGGATATAAAAAACCTATACCTGAAATACCTGAATATGAGATTTACGATGCGCTTGAAGATGATGCTGTTGTAGAAAATATTGAAGATAATCTAAATTATGACTATGATGAAGATGAAGCTAAAATAGAAGATGAAGAACAGGAGGAAAAAGAAACGCGCCTTGAACTTGGTTTAACTGCATCTGCCAATGCAATGACACTTTTAAGAACTCAAGGTCAGTCTAGTATCATCAATGCTATGAATATAGTTACCAATATAGACATATACTATAATTCTGCGATAAATGGTGGTATATATAAAGATACAATGAATTTAAGTGACGCAGAGATACCAGATAATAAAAATGCTTTGCGAAATAATTTAGCACAACAAGTTTTGCATAATAAGTTGGTAGATATGCAGTATAATAATTGAGGTACAAAATGAAATATTTAACTATGATTTTAGCTACTTTTGCACTCCCAGCACTCGCCAATGTTGATATTGTCGGAAATGTAGAAGCCAAATGCGTAATACAAACAACTAAATCAGGCGTATATGGAAACCCTATTGCTAGTAAATTAAGTACAACACCAGCCGATGGTGGTGTTTTGCCTGTTATTAGATATGATGTTTCAATAGCTGATAGTTACACAGCTAATATTACACATCCAACATCTTTTAGTTCATCGCCAACTCTTACAGATACAGTTGCTTGGACAGGTAGTACAAGCGTTACTCAAACCTCTGTTGCTGGAATGTCAGCATATGAAGCCGCAAAAACTGTAGTAGATAGCACGACCATCTTTAATTTGACATTGGCTGGTTCTACTTGGTTTTCTACAGCTTCAAGTGCGGTCTATGGAGCGGCTAAACCTTTTTCTGGAGGTACATATACCGCTTCAGTAGTAGCAACGTGTATACCAAAGTAGTATTATTTGTATCCCTTTTTATTTTAGGCTTTGCTTTAGGGGAATGTGTCTATGCACATGAGCAAACTCCAGCATACCCTAAAATAGTACCATCTCATGTAAATGGTGTTGTTAAGGTACAATTGCAATTGCTGAATAGACGAAAAGAAATAAATTATTATGAAATAGGTTTATTTGATAAGCATTTTGATGAGTTAGATTTTACTACACAAAATAAAATAATAAAAATTGGATATGGAGAAAAAACAGATTTTGATGTTTATTTAAGAAAATCAGACTTATATAGGGCAGTTTATATTTGTACTGCATCAAAAATTTTAAAATCAAATAAATCAAGGGCGGTAGTATCGTCCATAGTATGCTCAAAATTAGGTGGAGAGCCACTATGAGATTAGTATTTGCATTATGTTTTATGGCTTCAACAGCAATAGCAGAGAATAGTTCTTTGTCTCTTGCACTGCCAAGCCCACCAATGAACTATCAATCAGACAGCTTTTCTACAGGAAATATGCGATGTAGCAATGCTGTAGGCGGTGGAGTAAATCTTGAATATGGGGTTACAGGTGTTCTTTCTGGCTTAGATACAAACAGCAAAGGTCGTGATATAGGCGTTTATGCAAGAATTGTTATTCCATTAGATAAACCTAAAGCGCGAATAAATTGTAATGACCTATATCAAATAGAGCTAACACAGCGCAGATTGGAAATACAAAAGCTACGCGATGAAATAGAAGCGCTTAGAAACTTACAAACTGAAAATTTGGAGTTTGAATGATGGTCGATACAACGAAAATAGCAGATGAAATAGACGGATTAGCTGATAAAGAAGTAAAAGTTGGTGGAATGAAGCTATCTTTTGCATCAATTATGGCAATTTTTGCTTTCATTAGCACTATTGTAGGTGGTTTATATGGTGGATTTGTCCTTTATCAAAGAATTGAAGCTGTCGCTGGGTTGGATTTAGACGAATATCAACAGCAAATGCAGATTATGGACGCAAAAGTTTCTGGTATATCTATAAAAGTTGAAGAGAGCGTTGAATATACCCGTGACATAAAAAATGGGCTTCGGGATGATATTTTAGGCATAGAAAAACAGACTGATCGTGTGGAAGATACAGTTAGAACGATTGAAGATAGCGTCGATAACCTTCTACGGGAACACGAAACAAAGATACGCAATTTGATTGATGCGGCTGATGTGCGTTTTGAAAATCAGCGAGAACGTGTTAGGATCTCCCAAAGTGGTGCGATGAAAGAGCTAGAAGAAAAACTAACTAAGAAATTACAACGGGCACTTGATAACCCGTTATCTGATTAAGGAGTAAATAAAATGAGTGAGTTTGATAAAATTGATACAGATGGTAGCGGTACTATTGATAAGTCAGAATGGGACGCGCTAGAACTTGAAAATCGCCGTAAGGTTATGGAAGACGAAGATGCTCAACGTGACTCACAAAGAGCTATGGCATGGTTCTGTTTGTGGGGTATGCTGTTATATCCAGTTGGTGTTGTAGCAACTGCTGGCCTTGGATTAGATAAAGCCGCAAATATTATTGGTGATATGGCTAGTATATACTTTTTAAGTGTTGCCGGTGTCGTCGGTGTTTTCTTTGGTGTTACTAAAATGGGTGGCTCTAAGCCAAAAAATGGTGATTAATTATGTACCAATATTTTGTGAAAAACGTCTTAAAGGTCGTTGATGGTGATACTGTAGATGTTGAAATTGATCTTGGCTTTGATTTAACCAAAAAAGAACGTGTTAGATTGGGTGGTATAGATACACCAGAAAGTAGAACTAGAGACTTGGAAGAAAAGAAACTGGGTCTACAAGCTAAAGATTATCTTAAAAGCTTAATTATGAACGCTGATAAATTAATCGTTAGAACTGAAAAAGATGGTAAATTTGGAAGAATGATTGGGTATTTATATATGAACC
>JAAHTG010002412.1_pt1 | contig 10710 bp, 7 predicted proteins | sample 6116081 | NCBI WGS metagenome assembly JAAHTG01 (sample SAMN13939989, study PRJNA603662) | sponge metagenome | isolation source: marine sponge | host: Mycale hentscheli | place: New Zealand | collected 2005
TGACTGCTAAAGAAGAAGATATATTAACAAATCAAAATTATATAGCTAAAGGTATAGTTTTAGATAAACTTTTACAAGCATTAATTGTAACAAAAGTTGATATTAAAGAACTATTAATTGGTGATAAAAATGCAGTTTTAATTGCTTCTCGTATATTGGGGTATGGTAAAGATTATGCTATTAGGTATAAGGGACAAGAACATACAGTAGATTTAAGTACTCTTTCAAACAAAAAAATCGATGAAAAGTTATTTAAAGGAGGAAAAAATGAATTTGATTGGGAACTACCATCATCAGGAACTAAAATAACATTTAGATTATTAACTGATGGTTTAGATAAACAAATTGAAGAAGAAATTAAGGGAATTAAAAAAATAAATAAATCAGCATCTCCTGAATATTCTACTAGAATGAAATTTTTAATAACATCTGTTGAGGGGGATACTTCAGGTAAAACTATTAGAGACTTTGTTGATAATTATTTATTAGCTAGAGATGCAAAAGCCTTAAGAGATCATGTTGTTAAACTCCAACCTGATATAGAATTAAAAACCGAAATAGAAAATGAGTTTGGTGAGCTTGAAGAAATAGATATCCCAATTTCTTTAAATTTTTTTTTCCCTGACGCCTAAGGAAGCATTAGAATATAGAAGTAATGTTTTTTCCCAAATTCATGAAATAGTTTTTAATGGAAATGGTGGGTATGATTGGGGTACAGTATATAATATGCCCCTATGGCTTCGTAAGTTTACCTTTAAAAAATTACAAGAACATTTTAATGCTAAAGAAGAAGCATCAAAGTCTAAATCTTCAAATAATTCTATAGATTTAGCAAATCCTAATAAATCTAAAATACCTACGAAAAGAACAGTATCTCCCCCTTCGTATATAGCTAAAACGTCAAGGAAATAATATTTTTTAATATTTATAATAAAACATTCTTATGGGAAGATTAGATGATGCTAAAAAACAAGCTAAAGAAACAGCAGTAATTGTTGAAGATGCTTTAAGGGGTATTGCTGGCCAAATATCATCAATATTTGAAGAGGCATTAGACACATCTTCATCAACAGCCCAAGCATCAGCAAAAGAAGTTCAAAAAATATTTAATAATTTAGCTAAAGTAGGTAATATGTTTGCTGAAGCAAACCAAAAAGCAGCAGATGGTGCTTTTAAATTATCAGATAAATTAAAAATAGTACAGCAAAGACAAGCTAGAATATTTGCTTTAGAACAACAAATTGAAATAGCAAGAAGAAATGGAGCTAATAATGTTGATGATTTAAATGAAGAATTAGATAAAGTAAGAGAAACAGAAGCAGAAGTTACTAAAGAATTAGACGCTCAACTAGCACTATCCCAGAAAATTAATAAACAGATGGGTCTTACTGGTGCTACTTTAGGATTATTAAAAACAGCAGCAGGTAAACTAGGATTAGGAAATATTGGGGATGCTTTTGAAGCAGCTAATGCAGCTGCTCTTAGTGTAGCAAAAGAATCAGAAGGCCTTGGGGGTAAATTTAAAGTATTAGGTGCAGCTTTAGGATCCTTAGGAAAAAGTTTTATAGGATTTTTAACAGATCCCCTTGCTATAATAGGTTTATTAGGAAAAGGTCTTGTGGCATTAGTAAAAGTTTCAGAAAAATTTGCGAAAAAAACATCTGATGTAGGAAAAGCATTTTTAGGTCTAAGTGGAAATGTAAAAAATGTTAAAAATGATTTAGCTACTATGGCTGCTGATGATACATTTTTAAATTTTGAAGAAGCTTTTCAAGCCATGAAATCCTTAAATGCTGCAACAGGAACTCAAGTTATGCTTTCTAAAAATCAAGTACAAACATTTCAAAGATATACTGAAATGTTAGGTATGAGTGAAGAAAATGCTGGCCAATTATTTAGAATGGCCCAATTATCAGACACTGCTTTTAGTGATATGGATAGTACAATAGGTGGAGTAGTTAAAGGACTAAATATGGGAGGAGATGCTTCAGTATCTTTAAATGATGTGATAGATGATGTAGCAAATGCATCAGCTCAAACTGCATTTAATTTAAACAACAATCCAGATGCTTTAGCAAAAGCAGCATTTAATGCTAAAAGGTTAGGAATGACAATGGAACAAATTTCTGCTGCCTCTTCAGCTACTCTAGATTTTGAAAGTTCTATTCAAAATGAAATGGAAGCAGAATTGTTATTAGGTAAAAATTTAAACCTAGAACAATTAAGATATGCAGCCTTAACTGGTGATGTAGATACTCAAGCTAAAGAGTTAAATAGAATTTTAGCTGACAATATAGATCAAACAGAAGGAAATGTTATTAAACAAGAAGCATTAGCTAAATCATTAGGTATGTCTGTTGAAGATATGTTTAAAGCTAATCAAGCAAGATTAATTCAAAATAGATTAGGTAAATTAGGTGCTAAACAATCTGAAGTAGCCCAAAAGAAATTAAACCAATTAATATCTATAGGTAAAACTGAAAAAGAAGCATTAGCTATACTTGCTGAAGAAGATTTAGATAAAACTGTAAAAGCAACAGAAGCATCTCAACGACTAGCAAGAATAGGAGAACAAATAAAAGAAAATTTCTTTACAGCTTTAGATAAGTCTGGAGCTTTAGATAAAATCCAAGGTGCAATTAAATCATTTGAAAAAGGTGGTGGAATGGAAACTTTAGCAAATACATTTGCTAAAGCAGGAAATGTTCTTGGAAGTATTATAACATCAATAGCTGAAAATCCAGGGGGAACTATTAAAAAATTGGGTGTTGGGTTAGCTGTAGCCATAGGTGCAAAAATGTTATTAATGAAAAGAATACCTCAAGTAGTAACTTTTGCAGGAGGAGTAATGAATAAATTATTAGGTAAAGGTGGAAGTGCAGGATCAAAGGCATTATCAAAAGCATCAGCAAAAGGCCTTTCCCCTAAACAAATAGCAGCTGGATTTGGAGGAAAAGAAGCAAAAGATCAATTAGCAAAACAAGGGGGTAAGATTGGAGGTAAAAATATTGCAAAACTAGGAGCAAAAACAATAGGAAAATCCCTACTTAAAAAAATACCAGGTATAGGTTTATTATTCGGTGTTGGTTATAGTTTACAAAGAGCAATAAAGGGAGATTATGCAGGAGCTGCCTTAGAACTAGCATCAGGAGCTGCAAGTTTACTACCAGGAGCAGGTACAATGGCATCAGTAGCTATAGATGCAGGTTTAGCAGCTAAAGATTTAAAAGCATCAACTGGAGGAGGTGGCATGGCAGCAGATTTTATTTCAAGACCAGGTCAACCAATTCAAAAGTTTAGAAAAGATGATATTATAGTTGGTGGAACTAGTTTAGGAGGAGGTAACAATGGAGAAGTTGTTGCTTTATTAAAAGAATTAATATCAGCAGTTAAAGAAGGTGGTGATGTGTTTATGGATGGAAATAAAGTTGGAAAATCATTAGCACTTGTAACTTCTAAAATGGGTTAATATTTATAATAAATAACAATTAATAATTAAAATTTACAAAAATGGCATCAGAAAATTCATTAAAAAGCAAATTTGAAACAAATGGTTCAACATTAGCTGTACCTGTTTCCCCAAATCCAAGTCCATCCACACCAGACAATGTAAGTGTTGTAGGTAATTCATTACTACATAATGAGTACTCTAATATTGGTACTCCTGAAAATACCCCACCAGCATATACTAATTTTGGAGCTTCAGCAATAGCTTACTCTACCCCATCAACATCACAACTAGGTGAACAATCTTTTGGACAACAAGACCCATCAAATAGATATAAAAATAATTTACCTAGCGGAGCATCTTGTTAAAATAAAATTATATGTCTAGTACTTTAACACCTGAAAGTAATGGCCGTTTGGTTAATCTAAAAACAAACTTAAAAAGTTTAAGATTTGGAGGGGATAGACCTAATTCTGGTACTAGCAATCAACCATATATGGTGGAACCTATTCCTGGTCAAATAATTGATGGAAATACTGGGGGACTAGGTGGTGCTCTAGATCAAGGAATTCAATTTTTAGAAAATGGTTTACCACCAAAATCCGGACCTGACTTTTTATTAAGAGGAGGATTATTAGCTCCCCTATATGCACTTAAAGATACAAGTAGATTAGTTAAAATGTTTACTGATGATAAATCTCCAAGGGGGCTACAATTTATTTTAAAAGAAAATTTATTATCAAGAACAAGTGTAAAAACTCAATCATCTTTTGGTATAGGTTATCTTGCAGGTATTATGAATCAAGGTGCTTATCTACCTATAGGTACTTTACTTCAAGCAGGATTTGGTTGGGTTGGTGCCCATTTAAATAAAAATGGTATTAATCCTATTGGAGCTTTAGGTGGTCCTTCTGGTATGATTAGAGGTATAGACAATCCCCTAAAGTCAGATGGTTCAAATCAAGTTGGAGTTGGGGGAGGAGCAATAAATCTATATTCAGCTGTAGTAAAAAATGATCAAGATGAAGCAATTAATAGATTAACAAATTTACAATTTTTTGTTGAAACTGGTACAAAAGGAAAATCTAGAAAAGAAAATAAAAATTTTCAAAAAGAACAGGATTTAAATTTAGTTCAAAGAATAGGTAAAAATAATGGTGCAAGATTTACTTATAATCCTAGAGCAAATAGAGAGAATCAAAAATCTCCTATATTATATTCTTATGGTGGAGGTCCTGGTTCTATATTAGGAGTGGGAAAAACTAATATATTTAGGGAACAACCTACATATAATGCAATAAGAAATTATCAAAATTTATCAACAACAAGCCCCATATATGGTGGTGTTCAACCTGATGGAAAATCTACTATATTATATGGTACTGGACTTTTAGATTATGCTGGACAAGCATTAGGTGATCAAAGATTTAAATTTCCCCGAAATTTTACAAATCAAGTAATAAAAAATGAAAGTTATAATGATACAACTGTATCTAAAATAATTCACACATCCCCAGATTACCAAACTCAAAACAAATCACTAAGAACAAATATGGGGGACCCAGGTCAACATGCTACTTATGCTGTTAGTGGAAGTGATACAGTAGTAAGAAATGTGTTTAATTATGGCATACCAGCTAACCAAATGTCAGCATTAGATAAAATAACAGCTTTAAAACCCTATTTATCTAAGGGTGTTGATCCTTTATTACCTACTGATGATTTAGTTAACTTTAATATTGCTATTATGAGTAATGGTAATTTTGCTGATGGGTTAGCATCGTATTTACATTTTAGAGCATATATAACAGGATTTACTGATAATTATGGGGCTGAATGGAATGATGTTCAATATGTAGGTAGAGGTAATAAATTTAAAAATTATAGTGGGTTTAGTAGAGATATAAGTTTAAATTTTACTGTAGCAGCTACTTCAAAAGCAGAATTAATTCCTATGTTTACTAAATTAAACTTATTAGCATCATCATTAGCCCCAGATTATAATAGTGCAGGGTTTATGAGAGGAAATATGGTTCAAATGACTGTAGGAGGTTATTTATTTGAAACTCCAGGAGTAATAACATCTTTAACATACAATATACCTGATGATTCTACATGGGAAGTGGGAATAGATACTTTAGGTGGAGAAGATCCATCTGTAAAACAACTTCCTCATAGAATAGAGGTTACTTTAGCTTTTTCTCCAATAGAAGATTTCTTACCTTCACTCCAAACTTTAGAATATGATGAAAATACAAACGAATTAACAAATATGGGTCCTCAAAGATTTATTAGTTTGGCAAATAGTAATAATAATAATTATGATGGGGATACTGGGATACCTACATATAAACAACCTAATAAAAATCCATCTATAAAATAATGAATAGATATACTGAACTTGGAGATAGACCCATTGGTAATACAATTAATTACCCTGAAATTCCCTTAAATGCTAGTGATATATATGCTATAACTGAATGGGGTGATAGATTCGATAATTTAGCATTTCAATTTTACCAAGATCCAACTTTATGGTGGATAATATCAATAGCTAATCCCAATTTAGTAAGTTTTAGTTCTCTATTTATTCCTGTAGGTACTACAATTAGAATTCCTATAAATATTAGTAATATAATTTCAAATTATAAAGCTATAAATAGATAAAGTTATGAGTAATATTATTGGTACACCTTTTGATTCATATGTAAAAAATCAAATAAACATAAGACAACAAGCTTTAGGTGCTCATTTAAATATCTATAATTCTACATTAAGATATTATACTACAAAAACTCCATGGTTAAGATTAGCAAGTTCTGTTGATATAAAAAATCTAAAAAAGGATGGAGAACTTGATACTACCACAGTATATCAAAAATTACTTAAAGTTGGATTTACAAAAGATCAAATAATAGATGAAAATTTAGCAAGAAATTTAATACTTCAAGGGGGGGTAGTATCTGTTAACCAAGGTGAAATAACAACAGCTAACCCAGCAGGTATAGAATTTAATGGACAAAAGTTTGGTTTGATTTCTAATAAAGAAGGTGATTCTCTTTTTAATGGAGCTTATGGGTTTGGGGGTGTTAGTGAAAGAGGTTTTGTCCCTATGCCTGGTATTACTTCTGCAACTACACAATATTACAACAATGGAGCTTTAAGTAAAGCTACAATTAATATAAAATGTTTTAGTAGATCACAATTTGCTTTGTTAGATGTTTTGTATTTAAGACCTGGGTATACTCTTTTATTAGAATTTGGCTGGTCTATATATTATCCAAATAATGGTTTTGGGGAGATTAATACATTTCCTAATTTTAATACAACTCCTTTAGAATTCTTATTAAACCCAAGTAGTTTTACAAAATATACAGATGGTCAATATTCAATGCAAAATCTTATAGTAGAAGAAAGGGAAAAATATTCAGGAAATTATGAAGGAGTTTTTGGTAAAATAACTAATTTTAAATGGAGTTTTAATACTGATGGAAGTTATGATTGTACTGTAGATTTAGTAGGAGTAGGTAGTGTTCTTGAATCTTTAAGATTAAATACTATTAGTCCTTATAAAGCAGGATCAAAAGCTAAAACAGATGCAAAATCTGATAAAGAATACCCAGGGTATGATGAGTGGTTAGGAACTTATTTAAGAAATAAACCTAAAGTTTTAAAAAGACTTCGAGCTGATTATCCTTCTCTTTTAGGTTGGCCCAATGAAATTATTAATACTATGAAACGTTTTAATATTTTACAAGGTATGGTAAAAGCTCCAACAGGAAATAAAACTAAGGATGCAGCCGTATATAAAGCTATTAAAGATAAATTTAGAGCTCAATACGATAAAAAAATTGAAGCTTTAAAAAACGCAGATAAGATTGAGGAAAAAAATGATAGTAACAATCCTTTAATAGCTAATAAAGATACTACAATATTAAATAAATATTTTTTTAATGCTTACAATAAATTATTATTAGCACCAAATAATGATACTGATATTAAATTTTCAGGTGTTTTTTTAAGTATGGAAAATGCAGGATGTTCAATTAGTGATACTTATAATGGAGAAATAGCAATACCAGGACAAGGTCCATCATCAGTTAGTGGTTTTATAAAATTTGCTTATTTACTACAAATAATTGAAGAAAATTGTAATTTATTCTCATCTATAAATAATGGAACACCTTTGATGAAGTTTGACTTTTCATACACAAATATGGAAGAAGATGATAATTATATGGCAATTGTCCCTCCTAATTTATCTACTAACCCTCAAAAATGTATAGTTCCTTATACAAAAGCAGCAATTGAAGGAGTTATTGATCCTGTCTTTTTTACATACCCACAAGGAGATTCAGATTTACCTACAGACACGGATATTAACAAATCTTTAACAGAAAATACAGGTTTTTTAGTAGAAGGTAATCCTTATGTAGGAAGAATAGGTAATATAATGATAAATTTAAGATTTGCAGCCCAATCTTTATCAGAAGCTCCTAAGGATGAAGATGGGGGAGTATCTGTAATTTCATATTTAAAAACAATATTAGGGGGCGTAAATGAATCTTTAGGGAGTATTAACAATTTTATGGTTGTACATGATGAGAGTACAGGTTATATTAAAATTTATGATGAAACACCAATGCCTAGTATTATTCAAACTTCTGAAGAAGAATATTCAACTTTAAATATTTTTGGAGTAAAATCTTCTCCAAATGATGAAGTATTAGTTGCTGCAGAAGATAATTTTGGAGGAAGAGGAGAGGGATCTTTTGTAACTAATATAGGATTAGATGCTGAGATTCCTTCTAATTTTTCATCAATAATATCTATAGGTTCTCAATTAGATGGATCTAATCTTCAAGGTAATGCATATTCTTTTTCTAGTTATAATAATGGACTACAAGATAGAATTATACCAAATAAAGCATCATCTAAAAAATTAGCAAAAGAAAAAGAAATTAACCCAGTAACAGAAGCACTTAATATATTTAAAGAAAAATTAAAATATTATGGAGGTGGAGATAAAATCTCACCTTTTGGAGCTGTATATACTAAAGTAGATGATAGCTCATATAATTTTGATCCATCTGTAACAACTGATTTTACTGAAAATTATACGGGTTATATAAAATTAATACAAGGATTAGCTGCTATAAAAAATCAAATTCCTAAACCATTTTTCTTACCTTTTAATTTAAATATAGAAATGGAAGGAATATCAGGAATAAGATTATTTGAAAAATTTAGAGTAACAGATGATATTTTACCTCCATCTTATGATAAAGATAGTGTTGATATTATAGTTAAGGGGATTAACCATAATATTGATCTTCAATCTTGGACAACAACTCTTGATACTTTATCTGTTCCTAGATTTGATGTAGACCTGATTCCCCCATCAACAGGATCACAATCATCTAGTGATAAAAGTAAACAGTTAGAACAAGCTATTAATGATCCTGTAATTGCAAATGATAATCCCGATATAATTACTCGACTTAGATTAACTAGATTAGCTGATAATGGCATACAAACATTAGGAATATTAGAAGTATTAGATGAAAATGGAGGTTTACTTTATGCTTTACCTACTTGTGAATTACCTTATAAAGATAATAGATCAAGACAAAGTTGTATCCCTGTAGGAACATATGATGTTGCCTCTAGATACTCTGATGATAAACATAAACAAACTTTTATTATTGTAAATAATGGAACAAATAAAACAGGAACTATTAAAGAACCTTATCCTAATGGTTTAGAAATAACAGGTAATAATAAAGCCCCTAGAACCTACATATTAATACATGCTGCTCCTTCTGCATTACCTAATAATGCTAAAGCATGGTTACAAGGTTGTATGGCTCCTGGGTTTATATTTAATACAAAAGCTGGAGATGATAATTCTTCTATTCAAAAGAGTAAAATTGTTGATTCTGATGGAAATTTACTTGAAACTATTGATTTAGCAGGTAAGGGTAATGGTAATCCTAGAGGAACAGGAACACAATATGGTGGTAAAAAATCACCATCATATAACCAATCAAAACAAGCTAATCAAAAATTAGTTAGAACTCTTCAAGCTGTAGGAGAAGATCCTGGATTTCAAATAGAAATTAGAGCATTAGGAGGAGGAAATGCTCCTGGGCCAAAATTTTATACAAATAAAGTAGATACATATATTAGATCTATAGAAACAATAACCGGTGAAACTTATACTCAAGAAAAGGGTGGTGGTGTTGGACCAAAAAGACAATAAATAATATGGCTTATATACCTAAATCTCAAATAAAAGATAATCAATTCACCCCTGGAGCTGAATTATTTTATGTTAAAGATAATTCATCCTATGTAGGATATTATTATGAATTAGCTAATGGAAAAATATACACAGGTAAAAACCAAGATACGGGACCTAATGAAGAATTAAAAAGAGATAACCCAATATCAGTAACCCCTACAACATCAGACTTAGATGATGGTAGTGATCTTGTGGAATATGCTGATAATTGGGATGGGTATACTTATGGAAATAATTTTCAAAATGCCCAAGATATTGCTATCTATGGAATATTAAAAAATACAGATTTTAATTTAGCAAGATCTCTCCCAAAACTTTCTTTTACATTCCCAACTCCTGAAGATTATGCTAGGGGTCAATATGTTAGATATTTTGTTGTTAAAATAAACCAAACAATTTACACAGAAGTTAATCAAGATACTTATGATGCTATTAATACCCAAAATAAAGCATGGGTATGGGAAAATTATATTCCATTTACTCTTGATTGGTATATAAAAGGTAATATTGATACAGTTTTTAATAATAATAAGGGTTCAATATTCTTAAAAGAAAAAGAAATAAATAAAAAAGGATTAGAAAACTATCTAGGAAAACAATACCTTCAATATTTTGAATACCCAGAAGCTATTAACTTAACTACTAGTGGTGGTGAATTAATTACCCCAATGGGAGAGGATTATATTGGTGCTTACCATATTCATAAGAATCAAGGTCCAATGGAAGGAGCAGTTCATATACAAGGAGCTCATAGAAAATTATTTTATAAAAGATTTTATAGAGGTGAAATTGTTAATTCTTTAAATCAAGAAGGAGTTATTGAAACAGGAGAAACACAAAGAATTGAATTTACAAATGATTTAACAGTAGAATCTAATACTCAAACCTCACCTACTCAAATGGGTGGAGGATCTTCAAGTGGAGGTGGATATTAGATAAATCCTTCATATATTAAAAT
>JAAHTG010002415.1_pt1 | contig 10703 bp, 13 predicted proteins | sample 6116081 | NCBI WGS metagenome assembly JAAHTG01 (sample SAMN13939989, study PRJNA603662) | sponge metagenome | isolation source: marine sponge | host: Mycale hentscheli | place: New Zealand | collected 2005
CCCCCCTTCCCCCTGGATGCTACCTACTGCAATTCAATTTCATAGATCTTATTTTTGTTAACACAGTCTTTAAGCTCAACAATCGATATATGCAACCTCAATTGAAGTATGTTGTTTATTTTTTTTCCCGTTTCATCTTCTAAAATTTTTAAAAATTGTAAATTATTTGGATTTAACACAGTGGGTTTTTCACAAATAACATTGCAATCATTTCTTAGTGACTTTCTGATGTGTGAATCGTGTAAATAATTTGGAGAACAGATAGACATATAGTCAAGACCAGAGCCTCCTCTTCTCATCTTATCTATATGCCGATCGAACCTTTCGATTTCAGTAAAAAAAGAAGCCTTTGGATGATAACTATCCAAAATTCCTACCGAATCATGCAAATCTAAAGCTACTTCTAGCTTATTTCCAGTATCTTTTATCGCCTTCATATGACGAGGCGCGACATAGCCGGCAGCACCAATTAAACCAAATTTTTTCATTTTTTCTCCATAAAATAATTTATTTTTTCAACAATTTTTTGTCTTTCTTCTTTCTCTAATCCCGGATAAATAGGAATAGAAATAACATGATTGCATAACCTCTCAACTCTTGGCAACTTTACAGAATAGGATGAAAATAGTGGCTGAGTATGTAGAGGTTTTGGATAATAAATCGCATTTCCTATTAAATTTTCATCTAGAAAAGATTTCAATTCATTCCTATAAGGGGTGACTAGGGTGAATTGATTCCAAGAATGCCCTTGTACAAGGTTAGGTTTTTTAAAAAAGGGGCTCTCTTTTAGATTATTTATATAATAAGATGCATTTTCTATTCTTTTTTCGACCCAATCATTTAAAGAATTAAGTAAATTATTTAAAACAACGGCTTGAATTGTATCTAATCTAAAATTTCCTCCCAATAATTCTGTATTATATTTTCTTCTTGCACCGTGAGACTTGATTATTTTTAGCTTTTCTGCCAATTCTTCGTTATTGGTTGCTGCCGCTCCGCCGTCTCCGAAGCATCCTAAGTTTTTAGCAGGAAAAAAACTAAACGCCGATGCGTCACCAAAAGAGCCTACGTGCCTGTCTCGCCATTTAGACCCCATCGATTGAGCACAGTCCTCTATTAATAATAGACTGTTATTTTTACAAAAATCAGAAAGCTTGTCCATGTCGTTAGGCTCTCCAAACAGGTGTATGGTAAGCACTCCTTTTGTTTTTGGAGTAATCGCTTTTTTATAATCCTCAACTGATGGATGGAAAGATCCATCTGCAACATCTACAAACACTGGTACAAAACCAGCCCTGATTATTGAAGTGGCTGAAGAGACAAAGGTAAAAGGACTTAATAGAATTTCACTACCTTTCTCTATATCCAAAGACATAAAGATTGCTAATAATGCGTCGGTTCCAGAGGAGACACAGACGAATTTATTTATATTGGTATAGGCGTCTAGTCGTTTCTCCAAATATCCGATCTCGGGTCCATTGATGAATTGGCAGTCGTTCATGGTGCCACATAAATCATCTAAAATATTTTTTTTGTGATCTTTAATCATTCGAGATAAATCAAACAGAGGAATTTTCATTATATACTGTCCATTATTGTGTTATATATTATTTCCGAAGGTGTTTTATCACCATTTATATAAAACATTTTATCACGATTTAAATCATTTGTCAATAGCCATTTTATATTTTCTTTGGAGAATGAACATTTTTTAACATATCCCGATTCTTCTGTTTCTTTCCATTCTATTTTTTCTCTAACAATTAGGGCTTTTTTGCCAAAAAAGGGGGCTGTTTTCTGTATTCCTCCTGAATCTGTTATAATGAAGCCACAACATGACATCTCATTTACCATGGTGGAATAATCACAAGGATCTTTTAACATAATATTATTTGGAATCTCAAGACTTTTTAAAACTGGCTTTGTTCTATGGTGTACATAAAACTTTATGTTTCTAGGTATTTTTGCACAGAATGATAAAATTTTTCTCAATTTGTCAGCATCGATATTTGATTGTCTATGTATTGTCATTATTCCGTGATCTAGATAATTTATTTTAGGATTAATATTGTTTAACAATTCATATTCCAGATCTCCGCTACAGATGCCATCTTCTAAATTACTCATAGACTGTTGTGATGGACAAAATTTTAAATTAGATATCGTATCAGAAAAAATTCTGTTTACCTCTTCAGGCACCTTATTATCTCCACACCTCAGACCCGCTTCAATATGTGCTATTGGAATTCCCAACTTATAGGATACCAAGGCAGCACAAAATGTAGAATTAGTATCCCCATAGACTAAGACATAATTTGGATTTTCTTTTTTAATTATTTTTTCTAAATTAGCCATACAATCGGAAATGAAGCCTATTTCACTTGTTATTATAGGGTCCATAGAGTAGTTTATCTTTATCTCAAGGTCATCAATTATATCTTTAGAAACATTTTTTGAATAATGCTGCATTGTGTCTACCACTTTATGATCTATATTATTAATCTTACAATAATCATAAAAAGGTTTTATTTTTATGTACTGGGGCCTTGTGCCAATTACACTTAATATCTTCATTTCTTTATCGCACTGAAGATAAAAATTTTGTTTTTTGAATTGTTCCACGAGATAGTTTTTTGATGATCCATTTCAAGCATATGACAATACCTATCTAATACTTCCTTTCTATTTTTAAAAACTCTAACATGACCAGAACTATCATAATTTGGAACGCTGAAAAATATCTCTTTTCCTTTGGGAATCTTTTCTAGTAAAGAAAGGTCTCCCTCAAGATGCTCTAGGACTTCCAGACAAACATATGCTTGACTTTTTATAAAATCATCCTCTAAAGAATAATTATATAAATCTTTTACTGAAAAGCTACAATTTGGAATATTTTTTAACTTTGCACGACTGATTGCTACATCTGAAAAATCATACCCAATATATTCTATTTTATCATTTACGGAATTCATAATTTCTGCAAATTGTCCGGGGCCGCAGCCTAAATCAATAACTTTTGTGTATCCTGCCTGCGATACCAAGTATGCAACGTTTTTCCACAAATCATTATAAATTGGAACATCATTTGCTTTTTTAAAATATGCACCACCATAGCCGCCTTCAGTATAAATTTTATTATATGCGGATTTACCCTTCTCTTTAGACATAATTAATCCTTTTTTTAAATTTTATACTCATGACTGAACGCAGAAGATCTAAGACTTTTTAGGAAATTTTCGATTTCTTCCGGAACAATATCAGATAAATTAGTTGATGTTTCTTCAAACGGAGGAGCATTTCGCTTGATCATATCTCCCCTCTTTCTGGAGATATTGTTGAGACCATGAGTATCCAGACCATTTTTCCAATTAGGTGATTTTAACCACTCCACGTTCAAAGGAGATTGCTTTATTGATGTAAGCTCTTTAAAAATATGCGAATCCACTGATCTGCGAATGTTTGAAGGTTTAATTTTATTTAGCAAGCTAGTTCTTGCAGCCATATTGAGCGCACACGGGTGTGGGACCTTCCCTTCCCTAGTTTGAACGAAACACAAATCATGATTGAACATTGTCACAGATTCTGATTCAATATCATAAAAGTACCCTTTTTTTGATTGAACCCAATCAATTTCTTTATTATTTAAAAAGATATTTGCCGTTTCTTTAAGCCTGTCAGGTTGAGAAAAACAATCTGCTGCCTTCAAAAGAAAACATTCACTCGTCACAGAAGCGTTTTTCGATAAATGATGCCACTTCATTGAAAGCGGAATCCACTTATCTATACTGTAATATTCCAAGCGTGTACATCCGATATCCTTGAGTCTTGGCAAGAACTTGTTTAAGTTTTTTGAACCGAAGGCCCCCTTTTTTTCCTCTATTATTAAAAGCTCCCATTCAAAATCAACATTCTTTTGACGACAAAGACTTTCTAAGGAAATCTCTGCTATTTCTTTGCTTCTGTACATTGGGAGACCAACTGTAGCTTTTATCATTTTAAAACTCTCGCTGGGTTTCCAAGTACTACTGTGTTGTTTTCTACATTTTTTGTAACCACACTACCCGCGCCGACTTTACAATTTTTTCCGAGGCTTAAATTTGGAAGGATGGTAGAATTAGCCCCTATAGATGCGCCACTGCAAACCACAGTTGGAGGCTCCTCTCTCCATTTTCCATTAGAAGGTGCATATTTAGCGTTGGTAAAAACTACATGAGGTCCGATAAAGACACTATCTTCAATTATTACGTTTTCCGGGATGAATGCTGAACACCCAATTGAACAATTTTCTCCTATTACTACATTTTTTCCAATTTCCGCGAATGCGCCCACTTTCGTGCCGGGGCCGATGATCGCAGAATCATAAATATTTGCTGTTTCGTGTATCACTTTCTGTTATCCTCTCTATCACCGATATGGTAACATTTTGCTTTTGGATTAAAATTTATAGGAAAACCACATGATCTAATTGCCATACTCCAAGATACATCAGGGGCCGCGCCATAAATCCCAAATGGTTCTATTATTTTAAGGACATCTTTGTGCACTATACAGTTGGCAACATAGGCAGTAGGAGACTGCTCTACATATCCGGTTTCTATATCATATGCTAATGGTTTATGATGCAGTCCCAATCTGCGATTTCCAAACTGCATCCAATCTTCTCCAAATTCATGTCTTTTATCGCTCATATCCGTCAATCTAAAACCATATTGACCCGGATCCCTCCCTTTAAGATATTGAGACATTTCAGAATACCAGTTCTCATCTGGATAAATATCATCGGCAAAAAAAGCAATCCACTCTTCATTTCTAGTTTCGATCCCTTGTCTCCACTTTCTAGACATATCCTTATCCCAAGCATGGTATACCGAAAAAAAACCTCCCATAGTTTCCACACTACATTTTAGATCATCATTTTCTGGAGATACTAGAGTATAACTTCCCCTAGATGCCTCTATACACTTACTAATGATATCATTTTCGATAAGCATTTTTTGTCTTTTCTTATTCTTATTTGTAATTTGTACGATTCCTAAATCCATAATTTTACCTAAATCAATGCCTGAGTAGCTATCATGTTTAAAGTTTCTTGATGAATATCTATACTTTTTGCTTCTCTTAAGACACTATCTACAAACTGATTGTAAGTCACTTCTTCAGTAAAGTTTTCTCTTAAGTATTTTTTTAACTTAGAGGCTCTTCTTCTAAACTTAGCATTATCAGTCTTAACTTCTCTTAAAAGCTTTTTAAAACTAACTTCTTCGGGATATGCCCATTGTGATTCTTTTTCAATTACACCATTCCATACTGCCTCTGGCTGCACATTCTTTAGCTCATATTCAATTTCTCCAAACATAGCCTTATTTTTTCCACTTTTCTGCGGAACGTATAAGAAGTCTCTTTGGCCTGACCACCCAACACAAACAACTGGTAATCCGTTATATGCCGCCTCAAACAAAGGGAGACCGTATCCTTCACCATGAGTGGTAGAGATCAAGCACTTAATTTTCTTGTCCTGATATACACCTGTAAGCTCTTCTTCTGTCAAGTCTCCGTGAAGCAAATATACCTTGCATTTAATATCACCATGCTCTGCAATTATGCTTTTTAATTTAGTTTCAGTAAATTGTCGATCTGTAATGCTGTTGTTCTTAATCGACGTTTTTAAGACTAATCCAACTTCTTTTTGAGCATTTTCTTCGATAAACCAATTGATAAGATTATCAAAGTTCTTTCTTGGACCCCATTGAGAAATTGCCAAGTAATTAAAATCATAGTCTAGATTTAAATTAATCTTTTTCTTCTTGAAATCCCTCACAGGGTAATTAACAACATCGATGGGAACATTACACTCTAATTTAAGTGAATGGCCGGTAGTGGGGTGCTGGGCCGTGTATACCGTGTCTTTGAATACATCTTTTGAGTGGTTGGATACAACGATGATTTTATCCATCTCATTTACTTTCGGAAGCCCCTGGGCGGCAACCTTTGTTGTTTCAATTCCGGCTGTATATCCAATGTTGACAGGAGCTATTTTCTCAAATTCATTAGGAATAGTTACCTGAACAGAAATATCAAACTTCCCGCCGCTTTGAGTATATGCATGAGTAGCTTTAATTCTTTCATCGATCCAGCTTCGCTCTTCGTTATCTAAGCTTACCCAACCAGTTTGGCCCCAATTTAGAGGGAGAATGAAAATATTGAATAAGTCTTCTCTGGAACGAAGGGCACGCATTGCAAAACGTGCTTGTTCACCGTAGCCGCTCTGTGAAAGTACTGGGCCTCTAATTAAAATATTTTGCTTCATTTGATCTCCTTAATTTCCCAAGACTCATAGCCTTGTCGAGTATCCCACGATCCATGATTCTCTAAGACAGAATCGATTAAATTTACCCATTGTTTTTTAAAATTATTAAAATTGTAGTTTTTTATTACGTGGTTTCGACCTTTCATGCCCAAAAGTTTTCTCTCTCCAGAAGTCATATTATACATCTTTTTTAGAGCAGAGATGAAGTCTTCTTTACTAATTCTATCCTCATAGATGAATGGAACTGTTTGTGATCCAATTATGGCCTTCGATGAGGGCTCAATTCCAATTCCAAACCAGTCTTTTCCGTCTGTTACTTGCTCTTGCAAGCCTCCGGTCATATTAACAATGATGGGCGTTTGACATGATAAAGACTCTAAGGTAGCTAAACCAAAGCCCTCTGCATCGGAAATATTTATAGTACAATCGGCCATATTATACATTGATGCAAGAATTTCTGGACTTACTTTGTTCTTAGATATAAGAATTCTTCCGTCATCAGCACCCAAGTTAGAAATAATATTGTTAAGATTTTGACCGTGTTGATCTGTAGGGTCTGTGTGCATTAGTAATCTAACATTTTCAGGTCCGACTTGCTCGGCAAACTCATTAAACCAATAAATGAGAGACCCAGTCATCTTTCGCCTAGCGTTTCTGTTGTTCCAGAAGAAAGTTACTCGGCTATCATTTTCTCCGAATTGCTTATTCTTAAGCTCAGTGATATCAGAATCTGATAACGGAATAAATACAGCAGAATCAACAGCATGCGGGACATAATGATTTTCGACACTCGGCGATACGTTATTGACGATATCATGAGTAACTTTTGAAATAGAAGCAATTACATCGGTGGAATCATAGAAACTCTTATTGTATGTGGGGTAAGGGTAATTATCCCAAACATGGTAATATACCATTGGAATATGTGGCCGTATTTCATTTTCCATTGACCAGAGCCACCCATAAAATCGAGGATCTGTCATAAACCAAATCATATCAGGGCGTTCATTAAACAAAGCAGAGCGAATCATCTCTGGTGTTCCGTATCCATCAACAGGATAAACAACCCAGTCTTCTTCCCAAGGGCTTATCTTCTGTACTGAATAATCTTGATGTTTCATGGCCCCACCCAAGCATACTACCTTATATCGACCGGTCTGCATGAGTGATTCAATTACGTACTTAGTCTGAGTCCCAACTCCAGATGGAGCTAATGGGTGATCAGAAATAAATAAAATTTTCTTCTTTTCTGTTGTCATTTTTTTACCTATGGGCAATGTTTTGTTTTGCAAAATTCACACTTAGAGCATGATCTTTTGTCTTTAATAAAGTTTTTCTTTTGTATATTAAATAAGCCCTTATTTAAGAGGGTCATAGCATTACTCTGCTTTTTTGAGGCACTGGTGAGTCGGAATATCTGTACATTGTCTTTCTTGGCTGTTCTTTTCAAGAGGGCAAAATGTGTCTCAATATCTTTTAAATCTACATTGTGCTTCTGTGCATAAAATATTTTATAAAAAGTTAACTGATAGTTTACCAAAGGGTCAGCTCTTCGTCGTGCGTCCCATCCCCAAGAACAACTCTTCCAATCAATAAGATGTATTTTTCCATCAGGTGTTTGAAGAATTGCATCAATAAAACCTTTAAAATTATATTCAGTATCACCAATCGGCTCCATTAAAGATTCTTCCGTATCCAATACGGCATATCCATCCTTAAAATATTTGGATAGGGCCGGTTCTATTTGTGGAATAATGCTTTCTGCTTGAGAACCCATATCAACAATTAATTTTTCGTTTAATTCTAGATCTTCCGGAAGCTTAGAAATTTCTTCGATGAATTCAGTCTTAAATTCTTCATATGGATCGGTGCTATTTTTAAGCAACTTGTTCTCACATACGGTATGAATTGCAGTACCAAAAGCCATGTACTCGTTACCGGCAAAGCCTTTCAGCTTGTCAATATAAGTAAGCTTGTGGTAAAAAGGACAGAAAGACCAGTTCTTTAATTCAGAAAAAGATATGTGTGGCAAGTTACTCTCGCAGTTTAAGTTACTCTTCTATTATAACATCTTCTACGATTTTGTCAAGTGATTTCTTTGTTTTTCTTGAATTTTTTCTTCTGTTTGGTCTTGCTTGTTTAGGAGCAGTTTTTTCTTGCTCAACTTGAGAGTTTACTTTTACTACCGGGGGGACATAATCCATATCTTCAAACACCCAAACTCCCTCTAGCTTGTTATTACAGTTGTCAACATGAGAATCAATTACAACTGTGCCGGGGTTGTGGCCGTTTTCGGTAAGAAGTTTCCTAACTCTCTTAGTATTCATATACACTCTGCCGTTGCAACTGGTATGGCTATATTCTAAAGATATAATCTTGCATACAATATTATTTTCTTTTTTTTCAATTTCCGTTTTCATCATAATGGTGTAATTCCTCTATTTTTTCGAAAAGTTCTGGACATATTTCATTTAAATAAGTAGGCTCTTCTAAGAAATAGTATTCAAAGCCACTAGCAAAATATTCTCTTAAGGAAGTTGCAGGATAGGCTGATGTAAAAATATTATAAGAATTCATAATAAAATTTAATCTATCATATCCAACTTCTTTATAAAGATAATTGTCCATTTCTAAACTATATTCTGTATTCATAAATAAGTCTATATTGGGATTCAAGCCTTCTGCTTCCAGAACATCATATAATTTTTTTCTTTTTGATAGAAATTCTTCTTTTAGTTTACCGTCACCGTATATTAAATATCCATAGGGAGCCTCTAGTGAGTGAGCCACTTCATGAACGACATCATCAATTAGATCCTGCTCATCTTCTTGCTCATTCGATATGTAAATTGCACCGTCTTTATATGCAGCGTTTGTTTCTTTTTTTTCAAAGTCATCAAACAAGCCAACATATATCGAATCAATTTCATTAAAAAGGTGAGAAGGTATATAAGAACTAATGGTGTCAAGTACGCTTTTTAGACTTATATCGTTGGTTATTTTATCTTTTATAAATACCTGTAAACCCTCTTTCATAAGAAATTCTCTTTGCTGTTCCTGAAATCTTTTGTTAGACATATGTAAATAGTCTGTATTATACATTATCAGCGTTCCATTTTTAAAGAAGAGGCATCATTTAAGCCAACCTCATATCCTCTTAGAAAATTTTCTTCAGCAACATGCAGAAGTACCTCCGGGAACTCTTCAGCTAGGCAATTAATAATCATTTCCAAAGTTACATCGCCGTTCTTTGGGTTTTCTTTTTTGCCAACATAATTAACAATGCTGGTCTTTAATTCTCCTTCGATTGAAACAACTTTCTGAAGGATTTTACTATCAAGTTTATTTTCAGACATAATATCTCCTCTTATAAAATCTTAGATGATAAGGTTGCTAAGGCTGAACGCTCACCCTTTTGTAGAGTAATGTGCCCTGCTAGATCATATGATTTAAAGTTTTCTACTGCATGGACTAACCCATTGGAAGTTTCATCAACATAAACATTGTCGATTTGATCAATATCGCCCGTTAAGACAATTTTAGTATTCTCTCCGACGCGGGTCAAGATTGTTTTAACCTCATGCAGAGACAAGTTTTGTGCCTCATCGATAATTATGAAAGCATTTGAAATAGATCTTCCTCGGATATAAGTAAGTGCTTCGATTTCAATGATGCCTTTATCCATATATTCTTCCAGAGTCGCCTTGTCATTACCAAGTAGAAATTGTAGGTTATCCTGCAAAGGCATTAGCCACGGGTGCATCTTCTCTTCCATAGTTCCGGGTAAGTATCCAATATCTTTTCCAAGTGGCTGTACGGGTCTTGAGATGACGATTTTAGTATAAACGGGATCTTCCGAAGCGAAAGGCTCAGTGCTAGTTTGCGCTATTCCAGCAGCTATGGCCATAAGGGTCTTACCGGATCCAGCTTTGCCAACTAATGTTATTAAAGATAAGTTTTTATCCATTAGCATGTCTAGTGCGAAAGCTTGCTCTTTATTTCTAGCTTTTACTCCCCAAACACCTTTTTTGCTCAAGTCTCTAATCTTATGATAATGTCCGTTCTTATATCTGCATAAAGCTGTTTTCTTCTCATTTAACTGAGAAGATAGCAAGACAGAATCATTATTTTGAAAACTGTGTTCAGATACTTCTTCTTCTGCGACTGGTAAGCTTCCTTCAGAATAAACGATGTCTATCTCGAAGTCTTCCATTTGAACATTTTTGAAGCCGGTGTACAATTCGGACTGGATTTTTATAACTTTATTTTCAATATAGTCTTCAGACTCAATCCCCAAAGAGTCTGTCATAACTCTCATGTTAATATCGCGAGATACAATTTTACCTGTTTTATCGGGATTTTCTTTTTTCAATTGAAGGGCTATTGTTATAATGAT
>JAAHTG010002416.1_pt1 | contig 10700 bp, 9 predicted proteins | sample 6116081 | NCBI WGS metagenome assembly JAAHTG01 (sample SAMN13939989, study PRJNA603662) | sponge metagenome | isolation source: marine sponge | host: Mycale hentscheli | place: New Zealand | collected 2005
TCCACTTTAGCCTTCACGCTTTCCTTACACGACGCGCTTCCGATCTCCATTACCCGCTGTATTCATTGCATGCGCTGCGTGCGTTTTTCTGAAGAAGTAGCTGGTGTTCCAGACATGGGTGCGCTGTACCGCGGCGAAAACATGCAGATCACTACCTACCTTGAAAAGACATTGGACAGTGAAATGTCCGGCAATGTGGTGGATCTTTGCCCAGTTGGAGCATTGACGTCCAAACCATACGCCTTCACAGCTCGTAGTTGGGAGCTGAAACACACTCAGAGCGTCGATGTGATGGACGCTGTTGGGTCCAATATCCGTGTGGATACGCGCGGTGCTGCCGTTATGCGATTTCTGCCGCGGCTCCATGAAGAGATTAACGAAGAATGGATTAGCGACAAAACGCGCTATGCATATGACGGCCTGAAGGCACGAAGGCTGGATGCTGCTTATGTTCGCAAGGGTAAAAAATTGGTTGAAGCCAACTGGGGCGAGGCATTTGCCGCCGTCAAAAAGGCTTTAAAGGGTGTTAAGGGCAACGAGATCGCTGCAATCGCCGGTGATCTGGCCGATATGGAATCAATGGCCGCACTCAAGGATCTGATGGACACCTTGGGCAGCGACCGGGTAGAATGTCGCCAAGACGGCTCACACGTGGAAAGCGGGCCCCGTGCCGGATACATCATGAACAGCGGCATCGCTGGTGTTGAAGATGCTGATTATCTTCTGATGGTTGGTGCGGATCCTCGGCTTGAAGCGCCTATTTTGAATACACGAATTCGTAAGGCTGTGCGCCATTTCGGCTTAAAAGTTGGAACAATTGGTTCCAGCGCAGACCTGACCTACAAAGTTGATGAGTACGGCGATGACGCTAGCTTGCTCGACAGCATTCTCGGCGGCAAACATGAAGCGGCTAAAGCACTGAAGGCCGCAAAAAAACCAATGATCATGGTCGGGCAGGCCGCGCTCGCTCGCGCTGACGGTGCCGCAATATTGAAAGCAGCGCGCGATATTGCCGATAAATATTGTGTTTCCGAAAACTGGAACGGTTTCAGCATGCTTCACAATGCTGCAGGCCGCGTAGGCGGACTTGACCTAGGCCTGACCACGGACGGCGGCGTAACCAGCATTCTTTCCGATGCAAGTGACGGCAAGGTAAAGCTAGTGTTCCTGCTGGGTGTAGACGAAATCGATACTTCAGCGCTGAAAGACACTACTGTGGTTTACATAGGTACGCACGGCGATGAGGGCGTGAAAAACGCAGATATCATTTTGCCCGCAGCTGCATACACTGAAAAATTAAGTACATACGCCAACACTGAAGGCCGGTTCCAGCGTACTGAAAAAGCAACTTTTGCACCTGGCGCTGCACGAGAAGACTGGACCATTTTCAGGGCTTTGTCGGATGTGCTCGGCAACACGTTGCCCTATGACAACATCGGTGCTCTTCGCACGCGGATAGCCAAAGATGTACCTGGATTCGAACAAATTGATGTGCTGCAAGCCTCAGAGTGGGGTGACTTCGGCACCAAAGGCAAAATCACCAAGGGCGCCATTGCGCCAGCGATTGAGAATTTTTATCACACCAATCCGATCGTGCGGGCCAGTCAGATAATGGCTGATTGCAATGAAGCACGTAACGGGCTGGTTGAGGAGGCGACGGGTACCGATGGTTGAGGCGCTTTATAATTTATTCGGTGTAGAGGGTGATTTCCTCTATCTGCTGGCAATTGTGGCAGCGGTTCTGGCTGTGGTGTTGCCGTTGCTGATCGCGGTTGCCTTCACGGTTTATTTCGACCGCAAGATCTGGGCGGCGGTGCAAATGCGGCGCGGACCCAATGTGGTTGGACCCTTTGGTCTGTTGCAATCCTTCGCGGACGGTCTTAAACTGTTTCTTAAAGAAACCATCATACCGGCCGGTGCCAACAAGGTTATTTTCCTTATAGCCCCCATGATAACCTTCACGTTGGCGCTAATATCCTGGGCGGTTATTCCCTTCGACGAGGGCATGGCCATTGCGGACCTTAATGTGGGTATTCTGTATATTCTCGCGATCTCGTCGCTCGGTGTATACGGCATTATTATGTCTGGCTGGGCTTCCAATAGCCGCTATGCCTTCTTGGGTGCGCTGCGATCAGCAGCCCAAATGGTGTCTTACGAAGTTTCAATCGGATTTGTACTTGTATGCGTTCTGATTGCAGCAGGCTCTTTGAACCTGTCAGATATCGTCGATGCGCAGGCAGGATCGGTGCTGAATTGGTATTTCATCCCGTTTTTCCCGATCTACATCATCTTTTTCATCTCGGCTTTGGCGGAAACCAACCGCCCACCTTTTGACCTGCCTGAGGCAGAAGCAGAACTGGTTGCTGGCTATCAGGTTGAATATAGCTCGATGGCCTTTGCGCTGTTTTTCCTTGGTGAATATGCCAATATTCTGCTGATGTCGGCAGTAATGGCGATTCTCTTCTTCGGTGGCTGGCATTCACCGTTTCCGTTCCTGGACTTCATCCCGGGTTTCATTTGGCTGTTTATCAAAATTGCGTTCGGTTTTTGGCTGTTTGCCATGGTGAAGGCATTTGTGCCCCGTTACCGCTATGACCAGTTAATGCGCTTGGGCTGGAAGGTATTCCTGCCGCTATCGCTGTTCTTTGTGGTCTTTTACGCGGCCATTTATGTTTATGGCGGCTTTTTGCCGACAAATAGTTAGGAAGGGCTTGAAATTATGACCGCAGTTTTTCGCGCATTCAGCAGCCTGTTGTTACTGGAGTTTTTGGCGGCCTTTTGGCTGTCGATCAAGTATTTCTTCCGCCCGAAGGCAACTATCAACTATCCGTTTGAAAAAGGCCCCTTAAGTCCACGTTTCCGCGGCGAACATGCCCTTCGTCGGTATCCCAACGGCGAAGAACGCTGTATTGCCTGTAAGCTGTGCGAAGCCATTTGCCCGGCACAGGCTATCACTATTGAAGCGGAACCGCGCGAAGATGGCTCACGCCGTACCACACGATATGACATTGATATGGTCAAATGCATTTACTGTGGTTTTTGTCAGGAAGCATGCCCGGTCGATGCAATCGTCGAGGGGCCGAATTTCGAATTCGCCACCGAGACACGAGAAGAACTTCTGTATAACAAAGACAAGCTGCTTGCTAACGGCGAGCGCTGGGAACGCGAAATTGCGGTTAACCTGGCCGCTGACGCGCCGTATCGGTAAGGAATAGAGAGATCATGGAACTAACTTTAACCGATATCATCTTTTACCTGTTTGCGGCCACCACGCTGGCTTCGGGCATGCTGGTTATATCTGCTCGCAACCCTGTACACAGCGTGTTGTGGCTTATTTTGGCCTTTTTCTCAGCTGCCGGCCTGTTCGTTTTGATGGGCGCCGAGTTCCTCGCCATGCTCTTGGTTGTAGTTTACGTGGGTGCTGTAGCGGTATTGTTCCTGTTTGTGGTGATGATGCTTGATATCAATTTCACCGAGCTGCGACAGGGTATGATGCAACACATGCCGCTGGGTGTGCTTATCGGTCTTATTCTGCTAGTCGAGTTGGCAACGTTGGCCTTTGCTTGGAACTTTGGTGACGATGTGGCCAAAAATGCCGCGTCGCCTACGCCGGTGGACGCGACTGTGACCAATACTGAAGCGCTGGGTGCGTTACTGTATACCGACTATATTTTCATCTTCCAAACTGCAGGTCTTATTTTGCTTGTTGCCATGATCGGGGCGATTGTTTTGACACATCGTGATCGCACAGGCGTTCGTCGCCAGAACATCGGAGCACAAGTAAGACGCAAACCGGATGATGCTTTCGATCTTGTAGATGTTGAAACCGGCCAGGGTGTTACCTTGCCGCCGAAGAAAGGCTAGGGGACAGCCATGAGCGTTGGACTTGGGCATTATTTAACTGTTGCAGCCATTCTGTTTGTGTTTGGCGTGTTTGGTATTTTCCTGAACCGGAAAAATGTCATCATCATTCTGATGTCGGTAGAGCTTATGCTGCTGGCCGTTAACATCAACCTGGTGGCTTTCTCAACTTTCCAGGGTGATATGGCAGGGCAGGTACTTGCCAGGTTTGTACTGACAGTTGCAGCCGCTGAAGCCGCCATTGGCCTTGCCATCCTAGTTGTCTACTTCCGGAGCCGCGGCTCAATCGCGGTTGAAGACATCAATCAGATGAAGGGGTAGGGTTGATGGAATTCCTCGCAAAACTCATTGTATTTCTACCGCTTGTCGGGTTTTTGATCGCCGGACTAGCCGGACGTCAGATCGGCGACAAAGCCAGTATGATTGTCACTTCCGGTTTGGTATCCATCGCAGGCCTAGCCTCATGGTTTGTGTTCGGTGAAGTGGCTCTCCTTGGCAATGTTGCACCTACAATCCATGTTCTAAATTGGGTTGATTCTGGTACTCTGTCATTCGATTGGGCATTCAAAATCGACACGTTAACTGCGGTTATGTTGGTTGTGGTTAACACCGTGTCTGCTTTGGTGCATTGGTATTCCATGGGTTACATGGAAGACGACCCGCACAAACCGCGGTTCTTTGCCTATCTCTCACTGTTTACCTTTGCCATGCTGATGCTGGTGACCTCTGACAATCTGGTTCAAATGTTCTTTGGCTGGGAAGGTGTTGGCCTTGCCTCTTACCTTTTGATTGGCTTCTGGTACAAAAAACCGAGCGCAAACGCCGCAGCGATTAAAGCATTTGTGGTTAACCGCGTTGGTGACTTTGGTTTCGCTCTCGGCATCTATGCGGTGTTCTTGCTGGTTGGTTCAGTAGAAATCGATGTGATCTTTGCCCGCATCGGCGATTATGAAACTGCAACTCTCTCATTTCTCGGTCATGAGTATCATGCCATTACAGTGATCGCGCTGCTGCTATTCGTCGGTGCTATGGGCAAATCAGCGCAGCTGGGGCTGCATACCTGGCTGCCAGACGCGATGGAAGGTCCGACACCGGTGTCTGCGCTCATTCATGCTGCAACAATGGTAACGGCGGGTGTGTTCCTGGTGGCGCGCTTCAGTCCGGTCTTTGAGTTGTCACCCGTTGCTTTGATGGTTGTAACCTACGTTGGTGCCGCGACAGCGTTGTTTGCGGCCAGTGTGGCGCTTGTTCAAAACGATATTAAGCGGGTTATTGCTTATTCAACCTGTTCGCAGTTGGGATATATGTTCGTGGCACTGGGTGTTTCTGCATACGGCGGTGCCATATTCCACTTATTTACCCATGCTTTCTTTAAGGCTTTGCTGTTCCTTGGCGCGGGCTCGGTAATTCATGCCATGCACCATGAACAAGACATGCGAAAAATGGGCGGCATCAAGAACAAAATTCCACTAACCTATATTGTCATGATTATTGGTACGCTTGCTATCACCGGCATGCCTGGGCTCTCTGGATATTTCTCTAAAGATTTGATCATCGAAGCCGCCTACGCGGCCACCACACCCGGCGCTGAGTTTGCCTTTGTCATGGTGATCACGGCTGCATTGATGACCAGTTTTTACAGCTGGCGACTAATTTTCATGACCTTCCACGGTCAAACTCGTGCAGATAATGATACTTTTGATCACGCTCACGAAGGACCGTGGACCATCAAACTACCGCTATTACTGCTGGCAGTAGGCGCTGTCTTCGCGGGATGGTTCTACAAAGGTTCCTTTATCGGCGATGTGCGCTTCACCTTCTGGAATGGCTCGCTGGCAACCTCTGCAGGCGATATAATGGATCAGGCACACCATGTGCCAGCCGCAGTTATTTGGTCGCCGTTTGTGGCCATGGTGCTGGGCTTCGCGCTTGCCTATTATTTTTACATGCGCGGCAGCGATATTGCCAAACGCACCGCAGAAACCTGGGATGGCTTGTATGCCTTCCTTTTAAACAAATGGTATTTCGACGAGCTGTACAACTTAATATTTGTGCGGCCTGCCTTCTGGTTGGGGCGCGTGTTCTGGAAACGGGGCGACGAAGACACCATCGATGGCTTTGGTCCAAACGGTGTATCAGGATTAGTGGCCGGCGTAGCTGCGAGGGTTCGCAAACTGCAAACCGGATATGTTTATCATTATGCCTTCGCGATGATTATCGGGTTGGCGATTGCTGTGACCTGGTTCATGGCCCAAAGCGGCGCACATTAGGGCAGGGAATAGACTATGTTTTTTGGTGAAAATTACCTTTTATCCCTGATGATGTTGGCGCCGGTTATCGGCTCCGCGATCATCCTGTTTATCCGGCATAAAGACGCGGAAATTGAAAACCGCAATGTCCGTTCGGTCGCTCTGTTTACAACCCTTATCACCTTCTTCATGGGGCTTGATTTGTGGGCAGGGTTTGATAATTCAACTGCAGAGTTTCAATTCGTCGAGAAATTCCAATGGTTTGGGGACATCAGCTATTACTTGGGTGTAGACGGAATTTCCGTTCTCTTTGTACTTTTGACAGCCTTTTTGATGCCAATAGTGATTTTGGCGAGCTGGGAATCCATCGGTAAACGCGTCAAGGAATATATGATTGCTTTCCTCGTATTGGAAGCCTTGATGATCGGTGTATTTACCGCACTGGATATATTCCTGTTTTACGTCTTCTTCGAAGGCGGCTTGATACCGATGTATTTGTTGATCGGTGTGTGGGGCGGGGTCAACCGCATATATGCTAGCTTTAAGTTTTTCCTATACACACTGCTTGGCTCAGTACTAATGCTGGTTGCAGTTCTGTATATGTACTTCCAATCAGGCACCACCGATATACCTGCATTGATGATGTATGACTTCGACGTGGACGTTCAGTCGTGGCTGTGGTTGGCATTTTTTGCCTCTTTTGCAGTCAAGATGCCCATGTGGCCGGTTCACACCTGGTTGCCAGACGCCCACGTGCAGGCGCCGACTGGCGGCTCGGTCATACTGGCGGGCGTGCTTTTGAAAATGGGCGGTTACGGCTTCCTGCGTTTCAGTCTGCCCATGCTGCCGGAAGCAAGTGTCGAGTTTTCATGGCTGATATTCACTTTGTCGATTATTGCAATCATCTACACCTCGTTGGTGGCGCTGGTGCAAGAGGATATCAAGAAATTGATCGCCTATTCCTCTGTTGCGCACATGGGCTTTGTCACCATCGGTATCTTCCTCTTTAACACTAACGGAATCGAAGGTGCCATTTTTACTATGCTTAGCCACGGTGTTGTCTCTGGCGCCTTGTTCCTGTGTGTTGGTGTTATTTACGATCGATTGCACACTCGGGAAATCAGCCGTTACGGTGGGCTCGCGGTTAACATGAAAATTTATGCAGTCACTTTCGTGCTATTCTCATTGGCGTCTGTAGGATTGCCGGGCACCAGTGGATTTGTCGGCGAATTCCTCGTGCTTAATGGCAGTTTTGCCTATAGCAGTTGGATTACCTTTCTGGCCGCAACCGGGGTTATTCTTGGCGCTGCTTACATGCTGTATCTGGTTCGCAGGTTGATTTTTGGCGAATTAGATAAAGACGATGTGAGGGCGATGCCAGACCTGTCATTGCGGGAAAAACTGATTTTTGCCCCCTTGGTGGCCGTGGTGCTGTGGATGGGGATATACCCCAATAGCTTTCTCGACCCGATGCACGTCAGTGTACAGGCGCTGCTCGAAACCCATTTCCCCGTTGAAACAACCCATGCTGCAACGATCGACACGTCGTCTGCAGTTGTTGGCCGTTAAGGAGCTTACCGATGAACGGTGAAATTCCCGCTTTATTACCCGCATTGCCAGAGATAATTTTGGCTATTGGGGCGATGATATTGCTGATGCTGGGTGTGTTTCGCGGCAATGGTAGCTTCACGCAGGTTACCAACTTGTCGGTTTTGCTGTTGGTGATCTGTGCGGCAGTGATGATTAGCGAAGTTGGTGGAGAAAGACAGGTTACCTTCAACAACATGTTTGTAACCGATGCCTTTGCAGTGTTTGCCAAGGTACTCGTTTATATGGGCAGTGCGATTGCACTGCTGATTTCCGGTAAATTCCTAGCAGAGCATAAGATAGACAAATTCGAATATCCGATTTTGGTACTGTTTGCGACGCTTGGTATGTTGATCATGGTGTCTGCCAACAATCTGATGAGCCTCTATGTAGGGCTAGAGTTACAGAGCCTGTCACTTTATGTACTCGCGGCCATGAACCGTGACCGTCTTCGTTCCACCGAAGCTGGACTGAAATATTTCGTCCTCGGAGCGCTTTCTTCCGGCATGCTGCTTTACGGTATCTCATTGATATATGGCTTCTCGGGCACCACCGAGTTTGATGTACTGGCGACCAGTCTACAGGGTGAAGGTACGCCTGAAATTGGCATTGTTATCGGTTTGGTGTTTTTGCTTGCGGGCCTCGCATTCAAGGTTTCTGCCGTCCCGTTTCACATGTGGACCCCAGATGTGTATGAAGGCTCGCCCACACCTGTAACCGCCTTTTTTGCAGCGGCGCCTAAAGTAGCCGCGATGGCACTGTTGGTGCGTGCCATGATCAATGGTTTCCCGGCGCTAATCGAAGAATGGCAACAGGTTATTATCTTTGTATCGATTGCATCGATGCTGGTTGGAGCATTTGTTGCCCTGGTGCAAACCAATATCAAACGACTGATGGCATACAGCTCCATCGGCCATGTCGGCTATGCCCTTGTTGGTCTCGCTACCGGCACGCAGGCAGGCATTGAAGCGCTATTGATTTATCTGGCCATATACCTGACCATGACCCTCGGTGCTTTTGCCGCCATTTTGTCCATGCGGCGCAGTGACGGAATGGTTGAAACAGTCGATGACCTCGCAGGACTTTCAGAGACCAACCTGCCTATGGCTGTCGCCATCGCTATCTTCATGTTCTCACTCGCTGGCATTCCGTTGCTTGCGGGATTCTTCGGCAAATGGTTTATTTTCCTCGCCGCTGTTGAAGCTGGGCTGGTACCGCTGGCGATAATTGGGTTCTTAGCCAGCGTTGTAGCTTGCTTCTATTACCTAAGAATTATCAAGGTTATGTTCTTTGACGAACCGTCTGGAGCCTTTGACGGAGAGCATGGACGTTCAGTTTCACTGGTGGTTGGTACTGCAGCCGTTCTCAACTCGCCGGTTAGCTTTTTGTTGATTTCCTCTCTTGCCGGGGCAGCCGCATGGGCTGCAAACTCACTGCTATTTCAGTGAGGCAAGGGCCAGCGTCAGACTGGGGATTGTTGGCGCCTAATGGTACCGATGTTGAGTTTCACGAAATATGTGAGAGCACAAATAACCTAGCCAGCGCAGCGGTGACTACTGGTAAGCAAGCACCTGTTTGGTTCGTAGCGGGCGAGCAATCAGCGGGCAGGGGCCGCAGAAGCCGCCCTTGGACCTCAAAATCCGGAAATCTTTATTGTTCTTATTTGTTTAGACCAAGCCTCAAAATTTCAGACCTGGCAACATTACCGTTTCTGGTGTCACTGGCGGTGCGAGACACTTTTATCGGCTTGGGTTGCCAAGACGGGGCAGTGCAATGCAAATGGCCCAACGACGTTCTGATCTCTGAGAAAAAAGCCAGCGGCATATTGATTGAAAGCAGCGCCGGCCCTGGCCTTGATACTGACTTTATCGTCGTAGGAATCGGTTTGAATTTAATTCATTACCCTGCGGATGCACAGTTTTCGGCGACATCAGTGCGTGCGGAAACAAACCACACGGTCGACGTGGCAACTGCCTTCAAAATATTGTCGCACACCTTAGGGCAACGCATACAGGCCTGGCAGCCGAGAGACACCGGCGGTCTCATGGAAGAATGGCGTGCTTGTTCCTGGGGTATGGGCAGGCGGCGTGAGATACATGCTGGCGGTGAAACTTTTCACGCAACCTTGATTAGCGTCGAGGACGACGGAGGCTTACGTCTTCGTATGGATAATGGTATTGAGAAGCAGCTATATGCTGGCGACGTGTTTGCGCCGCCAATTAACGGATAGCGTGAGAAAACTGGAGTAAGCAGCAATGTTATTGGCAATTGACGCAGGCAATACAAACACTGTGTTCGCCCTGATAGACGGCGGCGAGATAGTCCAGCAATGGCGACTGTCCACTGACGACCAGCGGACAATTGATGAATACACCGTGTGGATCAGCCAGTTGATGATGCTCAATGACCGCACAGAATCTGACATTACCGGCGCCATAATCGCCAGTGTAGTACCACAGGTTGTTTGGCCACTGTCCAAGTTATGCACCACTTATTTCAGATGTACGCCGATGATTGTAGGCACCCCAGAGGTGAACCTTGGCATCGGCGTTCGCGTTAACAATCCGCATGAAGTGGGGGCTGACCGCCTTGTAAATGCGGTTGCGGCAGACCATATTTACGGCGGGCCGCTGGTTGTGGTCGATTTCGGGACAGCAACAACGTTTGACGTTGTCGGAGACGACGGCGCGTATCTCGGCGGCCTTATTTGCCCCGGCATCAACCTTTCTCTGTCTGCGCTGCACCAGGCGGCCGCGAAACTACCGCGCATAGCCGTTACAGCACCAAACTCTAAACACATCACCGGTAAAACAACGCAGGAAGCTATGCAGTTTGGTATTTTTTGGGGTTATGTAAGCATGATTGAGGGATTGGTACAGCGTTTGAAGGCCGAGCATAGTCCCTCACTTAAGGTTCTCGCAACTGGAGGACTGGCTGCAATTTTCGCTAACAGGACCGACGCTATAGATCGCGAGAGGGTTGTGTAGGGGAAGAGCCACGGCG
>JAAHTG010002417.1_pt1 | contig 10698 bp, 13 predicted proteins | sample 6116081 | NCBI WGS metagenome assembly JAAHTG01 (sample SAMN13939989, study PRJNA603662) | sponge metagenome | isolation source: marine sponge | host: Mycale hentscheli | place: New Zealand | collected 2005
ACTCCAGCTGTAGTACCTGTAACTGAACCTGACACACTAGAAGTAACCCAAGTATTAATTTCATCTTGAGAAAATTCAAGCACATATCTGCTAACTTGAACTGGTAAGTCATTGATAAAATCTTTTGGGGTAAATTGTGTTACTCCTATAGTAGTAGAAGCTTCTAATATTTCATCTAACCCAGAATTTAATCTTGGATTATCAGTATACATTGAAGCATCTTTTGTAGGGAATATTTTTCTATTTGCCATATCTTAATTTATTATATTGCTACTACTCTACCTATTATATCTTGTGTAGGATATTTAACTTCAAATATCATTGGATCTACAGATGGATAGACTACATCATTTATATTTGCTGCTGTTGTATCATAAGCAAAATCACTATACCCTAAACTTGTTCCTGTTAAATTATTAATTTTTATTTGTTTTACTATTTGTACCCCAGGTATTTTACTCATTAGTAAAAATACATTTTTCATTATAATTGGTTCATTTATTTGCCAATTATTTATATTAAAATAATCCTGTAGTGCTGTTATACAAGCTGTTAGTACTTCATTATTATTAAAGTTTGGATTAACAACAATTTCAAAATTTATTCCTATATTTATTATATAAGCATCTTTTATATCAATAGAATCATTAATCATTCTGTATTCTGATAGATAAGTTCGTAAATTTCTTTTTAAAGTATTAGATGCAATTCTTAATTGTCTATCAACATTATAAGATAAAATATATAAACATAAAACTGAAGGTAATTCACCTGATTGGTAGTCTCCTATTTTTTGAGGTTCAGCATGTGCTTTAGCTATAACACCTAAATTAGAAGGCATTGATAAGGCTCTAACTAAATAATCTTGTGCTGTTACCGTTCTTAGTTGATTTTGGAAATTACCTAAGGCATTTTGTCTTAATTCTTCAACACTATCTCCATCTCCACCACCATCAGCAGCTAAAGGATTATTTGATGCTAATGAATTAAATATTTGATTTGCTAAAGTATTATTTACTCCTACAATAGGTTGATTAACAAAAGTAACATCTGTAGTATCAAGACCTATTAAATCTCCAGATGATACATTAGCTGTTGCACCTCCTCCTGTTAAATATCTTACTGTTAAAGTAGTATTATAAGGAGCAATTCCATAAGTATTTGTAAATACAAAATTTACTGGTGAAAATGCTGTTGTTAATTTTGTTTTTTCAAACGGTAAACCTAAACCTACATTATCAGGATTAGGTATAATTTCTTCTGTTGTTGATCTAGTACTACCTGCTCCAAATTGTAATTGTAATGAACCTGAGTCTATAAAACGTGCAGCAAATCTTCTTTGTACTGCCTTTAATTCTAATAAATAAGGTACTTCTGGGTCAGAAAAGAAATTAGGATCATTAGTATTAGTATTTCTTATTGAATTATAAACATTTTCTTGAGCTAAATTAGGTACTTCATACCAGGTATTACCATTAGTATCTGTTACATCTAATATACCAATTATATTTGGTTCATTAATATTTACAGTATCAAATTTTATAGCATTTGTAAATGTAAATGAAGCAACATTAATAGTAGCTGATATTGCTCTTCTTGATTTTTTTAGTAAATAATAAGTAGGGAGACTATTTGCTACTTGATAAACTGATACTGTTGTAGGATCTAATGAACTTGAAGCTGAAAAATCAACTACATCTTCTGTTAGAAATTTTATATCTGGATTAGAGTTAGATGTAATTTGAGTATTTTCAGGTACTAGCAAAGCATAATTATAATCAGGAACATATTCTCCACTAGCATCAACTATAGCAGGTACTTGTTGAAAATAATCAACCATAGCAAAAGCTGTAGATGTAACTTTAGGTACATAACCTAAAGAATAAGCTAAAGCATATAAGTTTTGATTTTGTCTTGCTTTTTGTATATATGTTTCTTGTATTTGATTATCTAGATATAAAGATAATACATCACCTACATAAGATGCCATTTCTATAAATAACATCCCAGTAGATGTTTCTGTAAAATCATTATATGTATTTGGAAAATAAGTTTTTGAATATTGAATTAATTGATTTTTAATCGAATTAAAATCTCTATCAGTATATCTTATATCTCTTTTTAAATCTGCCATTATTCTAATTCTATATTAAGTGTATCTGTTACCCCAAAATTTACTATTTGATAAGTCATAATAAAATTAACAGAGTTATTATCTATATTATTTTCAAATTTTATTTCTTCAATTTGAACAGTAGGAAAAAATTGTCCTATTTGATCTTGAATCATTAATAATAATTCATCTTGGGTAGAATCTATAATTCCTTCAAATAATAAACTTCTTAAATCTCCCCCAAATAAAGGATTAAAAACTCTTTCACCTTTATTAGTTAATAAATAATTTAATAAATTTGATTTTGTTTGATCTCTTGTAGTAAATGTAGGAGGAAATACAGCATCTACATTCATAGGAAAACTAAATCCTACCGCTACACCTGGTGTAAGATCAATTGGAAATTCACTTTTTACTATTCTTGCCATTATTTTATTTACCCATTAGTCCTGCTATTTGACTCATATCAACTTCACCTGGAGGTAAAGTACCATTTGCTACATCCATTCCTGCTTGTGGTTGAAATGTTTGAGCGTTATTACTTGTAAAAGTAGATGCAGTATCACCCAATATGTTTTTATATGCTTCTCTTTTAGCTTCTGCAGTCATTGTTGGAGTTTGAGGCACTATTGGTGCTTTATTTTCCATTACAGGAGCTGTATATGTTGGTTGTGTTATAACTTTTGGAGTTTTAACAGCTTCCAATAAAATTTCCTTCAATTCTTCTTGAATAGCCTCTCTAACGGCTTCTTTTATTATTGTTTTAAGTGCTGATGTCTTCATTTTATTTATAAATATTAAGTTATTATATTTTTTTTATGTTTTTTTTAATTAATTTCTTGTAAGTATTGGAAGTGAAGTTGGTTGAGAATCTTCTACTGTAAAACTTACATAATTTGTTGGAAAATTAGTTTGAGATCCTCCTACTCTTGGAAGACTATCAACTATCTCTAATTCATAAGTATATGTTCCTAATACACTTAAACTTCCAATTCTTTGGTTAATAGTTTCATTAACATCTGCTAGTTGTGTAGATTGTAATTCTATAGTAATATCTTCATTATCTGGTCCTACTTGAGATGGGATTAATGGAATTCCAACTCCAGGTGATACCCAAGCTCCATTATTATAATCTGTTCTATCACCATATAAAGTTTTAAAAGTTTGTTTAAATTGTCTTAATGAAAATAATAACATACTAAGACCTGCTGCTTGACCCGCATAAGTCCAATTTACAGAAGGATCATCAAATATTTTACCTGCCGACCAATACCAATTTTCATTTTCTAATTGCATATCATTAAATTCTTCAGTTGATACACCTAGTCCAATATCAGCATTATAATTTTTTAGTTTTACTCCATCACCATATTTTTCATAATCAGCCCCAGCACTAAAATTCTCATCTCTTTGTAATATTATTTCTTCAAATTTTTGAGAAGTTAAATTAGCCGCATATTGTTCTTGATCTCCATATAATAATTTTGATCTATAAAGTACATCTGAATTATTAACTAATCCTGATGATATTTTCCATAGTGCCCTAATATATGCTTTAATTTGTTCTCCTTGATTACGAGGTTTAATTACATCTATTTCAAATTCACCACTATAATTATCATTATCAACATTTATTATTTTTGTTTCAGTATCTATACCATACCACTCATTAAAAACATATTCTAATTTTTGTTCAAATGTTGAATTTTGTAAATTATCACCACTAAAAACATCTTCAAATTGACCAGTAACTTCATTAGCAACTTCATTCATTAAATCTACAGTAGCTAATGCTTGTTTACCATATTGTCTTATAAAATCATCAATAGCATCTTGATCAGATCCAACTATTCTACCTGTGTAGGGATTTACATCATCTTGTATAGCAGCTGATCTTTTAAATGTTAATCTAGCTTCTGTAAATCTTGGAACTGCAGATCCTGATATTGTAATTGGGTTTCCTGTTCCCCCAAATGTTTTAAGTCTTATATTTACTGCATTATTAACTTGAAGTGTTCCTGTTTCTATATATGAATTAAGTTCAATACCTGATCCAAATGCATAATTTCCATCTTCAGCTAAACGATCCGCACCATATTCTATATTTGTAGGAGATGAATTTAAATTAACAAGGCTTTTTCCATATAATATAAAGTTAGGTAAAAATAACTGTACAACCTGACCTTCTTCTGTTGAATAGCTTGTAGTATATGAACCTGATACTGATGTTTTTGGATTAAATTTAGATGAAAAAGAATTTAAAAGAATTTGTTGATCTGAAAATGCTGTAATATTTTTAGTATATAGATCAACTGCAAATTTTCCTTGTAAAACTAAAACTTGTAAATCACTACCATAAGAATATGAATTTGGGGGTTCAAAAGGGTTGGTTTGTTCATTAATATTATATAATGTAACTGGTCCTCCTCCAGGTTCACCATCATCAAATCCAGTTGAATTTCTTCTTGACATTTTAATTCTTCTTGAAGGAAATGAAAATGAATTATCAGGATCATTTTCTAATATAAATCTAAAATTTTTATAAAAATATGGATTATCTGTATTTAATGAAAGTCTTTCTTCAAGAATATTTCCTAAACCTTCTACATTTTCAAATGCACTAATTGAACCTAATATACTACCTTCTAAATTTGATTGAACATTATCAATATCTTTTTGAGATACTAAAGGACATTGATCTTGAAGATCTACTATAGATTGAACCATAGTTAATAATTTTATAAAAGGATCAATTACTTTTGGTATTATTGTTATTTTATTACCAATACTATTAACCATTTGTACCATTCCCCCTAAAGCATCTGGTATTAAAGACAAATTAGCTGATATTACTAAAACAGTATCATCTAAATTTTTTAATATTGAAGAAAAGGTATTAAAAATACTTAAAGGTAATCCTATACCTGGAGGTGCTGCTGATGGAGCTGGTAGTTTTTTTAAAACTAAAATTATTTGAGCTATTGTTGATACAAGATCAGTTGTAGGTGTAATAGATTCCTGTAATTTGACTATAGGAACTTTTATAGCCTCTATTTGTAATTTAATATTGTTTACAGTAGTATAAATTTCTTCTACTTTTTTCTTTTGATCATTTATTTTTTTAGTTAAAGCATCACGTTGTTCAGGAGTTGTTATAGGTTGAGAACAAATAATTTCAGGTTTTAATAAAGCAGTCATATCAAAACCAATAGCTTCTCCTCTTAATAAAGCTCTTAAATCAACAACTTGATTTATTAATTCTACATTTAAACCAGCAGATTCTACTAAACCTAAACCCTCATCAATAATTTGATTTTCTATTTTTGTTATCTGTTTTTTAAGAAGACTTGAGTTCTTAGCAATCTGTACTAATTGGAAAACTATAGTTTTTGAATTTGCTGACATTATTTAGTAGTAGTTACTGTTGATTTGTATTGTTTTATTTTACTTAACATATTAGCAGAAGAATTAGCTAACTCAACTACAGGTATAATTAAACCTAATAATGGAGGTGAAAGATTACCAGGTGTTCCTACACCAGCTTGTAATGCCGTAGCTACTGAATTTAAATCTTTACATAAATCAGCAAAATCTTCTAAAAATTTATTACCTAATATTATAGGTTCAGAAGCATTTTTATCACCTAAAGCTATTTTTTTAGATTTTATAGCAACTGAGTTTGTGTCTATGTTAACATTATTAACAGCATTTAAATTTATTGTATTAGAAGAGCTTAATAATATAGAATCATTTTTAGAATTTAATAATAATCTTCCTGAATTTAATATTATTTGTTCTTTATCATATTGGTTAGGTGCTATTGGAGGATTAGAATATGAAAAATAAGAGGTTGAAGCTGCATTTATTGGGATTAATTGTGTTGATGTTAGATATATACTTGATGGATCTGTATTAATATTTTCTACTTGAGGTACCCAAGGTGGACTATCTTCTTCATGTTGTCCATTTCTTAAAATAGTTAAAGGATCACCACTAGGTCCAGTACTAGACCATGGATTAGGTATAGCACTGCCTGATATAGTAGAACCAAATCTAACAGATTGACCCCATCTACCTTCATAAATTATATCACCTTCAAAAGGTTGAAGTTTTCTAGTATCTATTCTTTCATTAAATGTTTTTCCTAATGTTATTTCAGTACCACCATCTGTAACTTGTCTAGTTAATCCTCCTTCTGCTTGAGTATAATCTGCTTCTTGAGCACCTCCAGAAGATGGTTTTAAAGGATCTGGGATTGCATTATGGTGTATACTATTCCATATGTTAATAGGTTGAAAATAATAAGGAATAATACTATTTACATTTGATTGTATATTAGTACCTGGTAAATTAATTATATAAATAATTTCATTTTCTAAAGGAACATTTGACATATTAGAAAATAAAGGAGTTGCAAAGTTGTCAGATGTAAATATAGGTTCTGGATTTGGGTTGTTTAAAGATGCATAAAATACTCCTCCTATAGATTGATATTCACCTAATTCTTTAAATGCTGTAGGTTGTGATGTAGCATTTATCATAGATTTTATAACTCTAGCAGGGTATATTTCAGCTTTACCAATTCTACCTAAAGTAGGAGTATTAATACTTTTAGTCTTTTTAAAATCAAAAAACATATAGTTTATTTTTCTTTTTTAATTTGCAACTTATCCATTTCTGCTAATAATGCTGATTTTTCTTCATCTGTTATTCCTAACCCTCCATCTTCATTAGAATTATTAACTACTCTTTGAATAATAGTAGCCATTTTTATTAAAGCATCATCATTTTTTACACCAATTTCCATATATTCTTTAATTAAAGGTACTATAAGAGTAGCATCACCTATTTCTTGAATTAGTGGTTTTAACTCAGATATTAAAGCTGTTACCTGCTCGGATTTTTTCTTTTGATTATTATATATCTCTTCTAAGATATCTGAGAATTTTTTCTCCCCAAAAATGACTGAATCTAATTGGCTCATAGTTTTTGGTTATAAATATAAGAAAATTAAACCTTTGAGGTATAATAACCATGTTCTAAATAAAACAAATATTTTTTCTTAAATATATCATACAAAACATTTGCTATTTTTGTAATTTTTGGAGTTTTAACATCGATCATTTCTCTAATATAGATATAAAGTGCTTTTTTATTAAAAACATCTATTGCATCTCTTTTTCTAAATAATTCAAGTATAGCATCTGCTATTTTAGCATCATTTCCTTTAGGAAAAATTTTAAATATTCTTTCAGTACAATCTTTAACATATATATCTATAAAAATAGATAATTTATCTTCATATTTATACCCTTGATTAGATAATTCATCACCTTCAAAAGGACCATCTATAACTTTATCTATACTTTCATCCATTTTTTGAGATGAAATAAAACCTGGTTCTGTTGAATCTAAGTTAGAATAATTTGCTAAATCTGATATTTGAATATTTTTAATTTTTTTACCATAATTTTTAGTATTATATACTATTAACCATCTTTTAACTATAGTACCAAAATATGAATATGCTTTAGCTCCATTAGCAGGATTAAATAAATGTATTTTAGATAATAAAAAGGTTATCAATTCATGTTGTAAATGTTCTAAATTTTCAACTTCAGTGTAATAAAATTTAAATGTATGAATTATATTTTGAGTAAGTTTAAAAAAAGGATAATGGATATAATCTTGATATAAATCACTTCTTTCTTCAAAATCTTTATCTTTATCTAAAGAATTATATCTTACAATTGCTGCTTCAGTTTCTTTAGTAAAATATACTCTTCCTTTTCTTTCTCTTTTATTCTTCTCAATTATATGATCCATTTATTCTTAGATTTTTTTAATATTAAAATCATTAAGAATTTCTTGTATTTGTTTAATTGTTTTAAAGAAATGACCTACTTCGTCGTCGCCCTCAAATGAACCCTTAATATCTGTTTTTTTAATTTTTTCATCCGAAACCTCGATTACTCTAGATATATTATCTAAATATTTAAGATATCCTAATAGAATATCTTCTTGTTTTTCATTTTTACGTAATAGATTAATAGTCGTGAAAACAAATACCACGACTATTATTGATAGTATCACTATTGTTGTTATCATAATTTATCAAATATGTTTTTAAGTCCCTCGCTTTTAATAGTTCCTAAAGCTTTATTTTTTATAGGTGACTTTTTATTGGTATTTAATGTATAATTATTTTTTGGCTTATCCACTTCATTCTTAAATTTAGGTAACCATTCTATTTCAAATTCAATTCTAGCCGCCATCATATCTGCCTGATGTAATATAAAGGGTAATGAAGTTCTTGGTTTTTGCTCTGGCATCCATCCTTTTAAATATTTATCATTTGCTGAGTCATATAATCCATCATGTGTTTGAATAGCTACCATTTCATTGAATGTATATTTAATATCATTATCTTGAAGTAAAAATAAACCTCTATCAGGTACTGCTGAAAATGCTAATTTTTTATTAAACATATAATCTTCACCTAATTTATCTTTCCTCCATTTATCTGTTTGTGGAATATATGATTCATGATCTTCATCACCCATTTTTCCTAAATCATGATTAATAGCTGAAAATACTAATTCTTCAATAGTAAAAGTACTAATATCTGCACCTTCATCTTTCCATAAATTATATTGTTTAAGAGCACATCTAACTACTCTATTAACATGATCTATATATCCCCCTGGGAAAGCATTATGATATTCTTTTTTATGAGCTGCGGGCATTAATATTAAACGTTCTTGGAATTTAGTATAAAATTCTAATAATTGTGTTTGTCTATCACCCTTAATATATTTTATTATATTAGAATGAAATTCTTCCCAATTAGATTGAATTTGTTCTGCTGATAGTTTCATAACTTTTATTTTTATTATCCGTTTCTTAATGGTGATCCTTCTCTTTCTAAAGTTGAAGTTAGTTGATCTATAAGATCTTCTGTTATTTCAATTTGTTTGATAAAATCTTCTACTGGTTGTTGTGATTTAACAATTAGCTTTAGATTTTTCATTGAACCTGTCATTCGGTCTAATAGACGTGATACAGTTTCTGGGTTGCGTAATGCCATAGTTTATTTATTTGTATTAATATTATTGGTACCTCTTGTACCCATTATCCTTAATTCTCTCATTCCTCTATCTTTCCAATCTCTTATTTCCTTAAACCTGTGTACCTAAGGTACCAAAGAAATTTGTGATATCCAAGCTATTTTAACAATTTGATTGATTTTTTCTTTATTTTTAAAAGAAGTGCGCATCTTTCATATAATTCTTCATTTTGAAAATGTGCAATTCCCATATCTAAAGATATATGAAAATTCTCGTTTGAATAATGTTTAATCGCGTTTATATAACCTTTATCTTTAAGTTTTACGTTAGATATGTAAGACCAAGCTCTATTATATACAACATACTCTCCAGCTTCTTTAATATCTTCTATATCAAATTCTTGATTAGTACTTTTAAAAAATTTAAGCACTTTAGTATTAAAATTAATATGATTAGCTATTAACTTTTGGTACATTCCTACATGATACATTGGGGTTTTTTTAAATTCTATTAAAGTTTTAGAATTATTTACTCCATCTAATCCCTCTAATCCTTCATCATTAGAAAATAACCCAAATATATTAGTCATATTAATCATCTTATTATACATATTCTTTAATTCCACTTTTTAAATATTTAGGTTTAGGTAATATAATTATAAAAAAATACCCATCCAAGTAATTCCAAATAACTTAGATAGGTAAAATAAAAATGTGGAGAATATCGGAGTCGAACCGATGACCTCTTGCGTGCAAGGCAAGCGCTCTAGCCAGCTGAGCTAATTCCCCCTAATATTATACTCCATATGAACCATTAGGTCCATCTATATCATGATTATCCCTATTAATCTCTTCTATAGTTAATTCAAATGCCTTTTCCTGATTATCATATAACTGTTGTTTTTGTTTATCAGTTAAACTATTCCACCATGCATCATGATTTGCTTGTGCTTCTTCTTGTGTAATTTTACTCATAATTATTTATTTTTTATCATCATTAATTATTACTTTTGCTTCTTGTGTTGTTCCATCCTCATTCGTTATAGTAGCTGTCATTTGAGGTTCACTGTTTTTCTTATTAATTGAATTAATTTGATTTATTATAGCATATTTAAATCCCATTGGATATTGTTTTTTACATTCTTCTGGTCCTAATGTTTTGTAAATTTTATCAAGATTTTTATTCATTTTTTGACGAGCTTTATAATCTTCAAAACTTTCATTTTCTCCTCTTGCATTACTCCTATCAAGTCCTTCAAACATAGATATTTTTCCTGATAATATTGCTTTACTAATAGTTTCTTCTTTAATTTTTTTAGATTTTTTAATAGCTTCTTCTGTGCGTGGATCGTCTTTACGCATTGTATAAGCTTCTTCTCCAAAAGTAACTAAAGTATCATGATTTTCAATATATTTATTTTTTTTAGTTGTTTGTTTTTTTTCTTCCATATGTTTTAATTTTTAATTCCTAAATATTTTTTATATTTAACATCCATTTTATCATAATATTTTGTATTTT
>JAAHTG010002318.1_pt1 | contig 10684 bp, 6 predicted proteins | sample 6116081 | NCBI WGS metagenome assembly JAAHTG01 (sample SAMN13939989, study PRJNA603662) | sponge metagenome | isolation source: marine sponge | host: Mycale hentscheli | place: New Zealand | collected 2005
GCTTCCCATCACCAAGAACAACTGGACCTTCCATGTGAGCAGATCCATTGATTTTTACATCTCCTACTTTAATAGCAGGAACATATCCAGTTCCTACTCTTAACTGTCCACCAACAGTTACGTCGTCAAATGTATAAGACATTTTTAACCTCCTACCTCTCCAGATGCTGAACTTGCCACTACATTATTTTTATCCACTACTGGTTGCCCATTAGTCTTAGAATTTTTAACAGCACAAGCATCAGTAACACCTTTAATTAAAGATCCATATATTGTCAAACATGTATTAGCAGCTATATCCATAATACCTGTACTAGTAATTTTTGTCAATACCTTAGAGTCAAAAATTATCTTTTTAGTTTCATGAATGGTAAAAGTTTCAGTAGCAGTGCATTTAATATGACCTTTAGAACCACCCTCACCAATAGCAATCAACTCTATGTCAGTTCCTTGCAATCTAATCTTACCATTTGTAGCAGTTATACAAATATTTCCATTAATAGCATTAATAGCAATAGTATCTTGAGGTTCAGTATTATCCTCCCCTGCTAAAACTTGAAAATTGCCAGGACTTATTGAAGAAGTCCACCCTTTCCTCTGACCATCAACATCCAAAAATAAACTATGACGACCATCAGGAGTGTCAAGCATCACACCTGCGGTAACATCAGCCTTTTTATGAATATGACCAAATTTAATTGATCCCTTATCAGTGCCATATTTTACAGCACTATAATTTTGTTTTGAAGTAATAGTAGGATTAGATTCCTTTCCTACTTGTTCTCTACCTGGAAGTCTAGAAAGACCTTGATTACGTGCTGAACCTTGTGCCATAATTATTAAATAAGATTATTTGGAGTACCAGGAATGTTAAGTCTTGGATCATTACTATTAATGTCTGTACCCTGTCTCTGAATTGCAGATGGAGGAGTAGTAACTGTAGCATCGATACTTTCCTGTAGTGTATCATAAATCTGAACCAATTTACCAGGAGTTTCATAATATCCTGCATAACGAATACCATCTTTATAGAAGACAGAACCATAGTAAGGTTTACCATCATAGAATCCTGTTCTCTTCAATCCAACTAAATCAGTGACTTGAATCAACTGCTCAGGTCTAGGAATACCAATAGGATCTCTAACTATTTTAAATTTAGGTGCAAATTGAGCACCAATTCCTGTAGGTACTTTAGGATAGACTGATCTAACATTAATTTCAGGCCATTCAGTAAATCCACTTGGAGGTTGTGTGGGCGCTCTTACTGTTGGAGGTTCTCTAGGGTCTTGACTTGGAGTTAATTCTGAATCGTCAGGAGGTACAGGAGGTCCTTCAGGAGGTGTAATTTCTCCTCCTCCAAGAGGAACCTTAGTTATTTGACCAAAAGGACCAAACTCAGGTTCAAAACATTGTTCTTCACCAGTAACAGTATTCTTAATACATACAACATCTCCTGGTCCATAATTAATTCCACCTGTGTCAGTTGGAATAAGATCAGTCAATTCCAAATTAACAGGATAAGAAGGTGTTGTATCTCCAGGTGAGACAGGAGGTGTCCACCCATTACCAGGATCATAGACAACCACATCAGTAACAATACCAACTCCAGATATTTTCTTTGGGCATGGAGGTGGAATAAGAGAAGCAGATATTCCCATAGGATTATCCGTCCAAGGTTTAGCAACCCCTGTTCCTAATTTAGTTTTCTTAGTAATTTTAATTGCGACAACTGCAGGGTTTTGACTAAAAGGTGCTTGAAAATCCAAATTAGTTAAAATTACTTCTATTTTATGTTTTCCTCTTGTAGCTTGAAACATATGAATCTGCATACCATCTTGCACATAATGACCAGCTTTACATATCTCATGACCATCAAGTTTAACAATTACTGAATCATCTGCTGCTGCTTGTATATCATAAGTTCCCCTTTCAGGAAAATCAACATCCTCCCATATAAAATTCCACGTCTTACCATTAAAATTAGCTATATACTCTTCATCGGTGTTCCAAGTAGGAGTAATAAAAGGACCTAAAGGACCATTTGAATAAGTGCTTATTGGAGGACCAGAATAAGAAACTCCATCTTTTACTGATCCACCACTCAATCCTCCACCCAATATAGTCTCAACTGAATCTTTAGAAGGAACTTTAAACTTACAAAATCTTCCTTGCATACCATAAAACTTTCCATCAGAAACAGAACATATAAGATCATCAAAAGAAGTATCAGTCCAATCTTCCATCTGAACCACTTGTTCTCCTTTGTTTCTTAATTTGATATTTGAATTATTATTTTGATTTTCAGATGCATTTGGTGGATATATGTAAACATCTTTTGTTACAGTTCCACTTCTACCTGTTCTAGTCCAAACTTTATCACCAACAGCAAATTTATCAATAGCAACACCAGCAGTTCTTGGATTATCACTCCAACTTAAGGTAATAGTTGTTCTAACTCTTTCTGCTGAAATACCTCCTATAACTTTAAATCCCTTACCATCATCAGTAAATTTAACTGTACCACCAACCGTTTTAACAATTGTAATTGTAGCATTGGCATCATTACCATCACCATCTTTTAATTTAACAGTTGTTCCATTATTAGTTACATTTATAGGAGAATTTGCTGGATGCAACCCAGTATATACAACAGGAACATTACTACTTTTAGCTTTTTTACTATTACTTGTAAATTCAACCTCATATTCTTTACCAACTTCCACATTTACCGTTTTAGTATCATTAAATTGGTTGCTATCTCCATACGCCTTTCCAGCAGAATATAAACCTTTTATATCAATATTATTACCATATAAAGAAGCTGAAGAAGATTTAATAATAACATCTACATTAGTAGCTCCCTTAGTAACTTTTTTAGTTGAACTTTGTTTTTCAGCCCAATCTGCAGTGCTAAAAATCTTTTTATCAATAAAAGACCAATTCTTTTTCTGATCATTACTTACTTCAATTCTTATTTCATGCTGACCTGCTTCTAAGAATTTTTTACCCATAACAGGAGATGCTGAGTCATATAGACTAATTCTCGGTTTTGTACTTGGTCCAATAACTTCTTGATCATCAATAAAAACCTTACCATTATAATCTACACTAGCCTTCACTCCATAAAATCCTTTATAAGGAGCATCAACTATCCATTTATTTGAATATGCAACTCCAGCACCATCACTATTATCAGTTCCTAAAGGAGGAATAGGAGAAATAGCATAACGATTCATAAATTTAGCCCATCTAGAGTTTCTAACTGGATACCAAGAATGGTCAATATTCTTAACGTCTCTAGTAGTCCACATGGGATTATTAGGGCATCTACCTTCTTGCAATTGAGGTGGTTCTTTAAAATAATCTTTACCAGGTAAAGGAGCATCAATTGACATTGCCACACCCATCGGATTTTGATTCCAAGACTTAGCAGAAATAACCTCTATATGATTAATAACAAAAGCAGTCTTAACATCCACAGCAAGAGCCATAGGATTTCCCTTTGCCAATGGCTTACCTGGAATCTGTTCTAATTCAGCTTTTAAACTATAAGTACCATGTCTAAAATACATAACCTCAAATGATTTTCCTGTTGCTGTAGAACCATCTCCACGAATTTTAAATCCATCCTTTCTTATTACAATATCTTCTCTTCCAGGATGACTAAATGTAAGAACTACATTATCATCAACCATTATTTCAACCGAATAATTTCCATCTTCAGGAAATTTAAGATTACTCCATGCAATTTCATGAGTTCCTGCATAATCATCATTAGAGGCATTTGGATAATCAGGATATCCTAATACATTTTCACTAACCTTTTCAACTTGATTAATTGGAGTAACTCCAGTAATCTTTAAATTACCATTCTGATCATATCCATTATCATAATCATCATCATAACCAATAGTTGTTTTATCAACACCTATTAATGAACCAGCTCCACTGCTAGCTCCAATAGTTTTGACTCGATATTTTTGTCCTGCAGTAAATACACCATTACCTTTTTCATTAGCATATCTTCTATTAGGATCTCTTCTTAAAACAATATCATCACTATCTGTTTTTATTTTAATTTCAGTTAATGCCAAAGAAGATATTCCTGGTCTATCATTTACATTCAACTCAAAGAAAACTTTCACCTTCCCAGTTCCAGTTACTTTCATATAGTTTTTACCACCTTCCCTCAAAAACTTAACAGTAGCTTTTGACTCTGTAACAACATTCCTAGTTACCTTCTTCTCAACTTTACTAATAGGAGTAGGATCAAATGGAAGAATACCAAATTTATTTAAAAAACTAGCATCTTTACCTGCTCCAGGATTTATCTTCCACAACTGTCTATTTGCTTTTTGAATCCAATCAGCAGTATTAAAAACAGTAGTAACACCATCACTTCCTGTAGAAGATGGATCCTCAGAGGGACGATTAAGTGTAAACTTACAAGTGCTGCCATTTATATCATAAAACTTTCCTTGAGAAACAGAACATACAACATCATCATAAAAAACCTTTTGATCTTGTACATGAGGAATGTCTTCCATCTGAAGAACGGTTTCCCCCTTTGTTCTCAATTTAATATTAGAAGTATTATTATACAACCCATTAGATGAAGGTGGTGATAACTCAATAGTATGACTTTGACTTCCACTTCTCCCAGATTGAGTCCAAGTTTTACCTCCTATTTTAATACTACCAACAGCTTGTCCAGCAGTTCTAGGATTATCACTCCAAGTTAATGAAAGGGTAGCTTTACCATATCCCTCAATACTCTTTCCATCATCAGTAAATCGTATGGTCCCTTGTGTAATTACAAAAGAAGCATTGCAATCACCACCATCACCATCTTTTAAACATAATCTAGTATTATTATTAGTAACTTCAACAGGATCATTTGCACTATTCAAACCAGTAAATGAGATTTGACTAGCATTATCAGGTTGATTAGATCTATCAACCGCACTACTTTTTAATGTTACTTGATATACTCTTCCAAACTCAACAGTTTTTTCAAAACTTTCTTTTACATCCTTACCATCACCATATGGTTTTTCTACACTAATCCCTAAATCAGTAATCTCAAATAAAGCACCAAAAAGACTAGCAGTAGCAACATTAAATTTTACTTTATTAGAAGTTACTTCTTTTACATTTTTAACTACCTTTTTCATCTCCTTGAAAAGGAAATTCTCAACATCTATTCTAATTTTATGAACTCCTGAAGGTATAAATCTTTTAATTACTGTGGGTTTAGATAAACTAGGACCTTCTGTAATGGCAGATCCAAGTTCAATTTTTGGACCTAATGGTTTACTATCAATAGAAAGAACTGCTTCATTATCAGCTTGAACCCTAAAGCCCAAATCACCATCCCAAGGAAAATTTTCCTCCCACCCCAAAGTGTATGGGTTTCGTGCCATATCACTGCCTTTCACATTAGATGGTGAAATTGGTGATATTGCAAATTTATTCATAAAATTATTTTTATCATAATCATAATATTGCCCAAAGAGATAAGTTTTAGAAGGCATGACAGGAGTTCCTTCTATCTGAACTTTTCTCCATTCAGGCATGGTCTTCATTTCTTCTTTAATCTGTGATAAACTCGATCCACTCGATTGCTTCTTTTTCCAAAATTGTAAACCTTCTGGATCGGGATCTCTTCCAAATAATTCTAGATAAAGATTAGCTATAGGATCATTTGTACCTGGAACTGCACCCCATGCCCAATGATATACATCATATTTTGTTCTAGTTGTTGCTTCAGGAGCAACCACTCTAAGAGGGGGATGTTGTCTAGTTGTCCACCATTCAGTAATCCTTTTATTATCTGTATCCCATTTAGTTCCACCACCAGTTTTTATAGATGCTAAAAGTCTTTGGTAATTATCAATTCTCTTAGCCATTGGATCTCTTGATGATCCAATATACATTCCTGGATCCCAATCACCTATTACTTTTCCATCAGGACCATATAGTTTTCCAAAACCTACACCTTCTAATGGGGGAATACATTGATCCAATATATATTCTTCAAAATCATTTTCTGAATCATATTCTTCTATAAGGTAATCCGTCCCACCAACTCCAGTCTTAACAAGTGCCAAAGCAACAACACCTGACCCAACTCCACGATCATCTCTACTATCAACAATGGGAGAATACTGATATCCAAATCCACCATGAACAACATCCACAGCCATTAATGAACCATCAGCACCTACTACAGGATTAGCTTGAACTCCTACACCACCTCCACCATAAAAATGGACTCGTGTGGTATCACGTTCCAGTGCTTTACCAGTAAGATCATAAATGAAAGAATCATCAACTTGAGTGCTGCCACCTACAGCAGGAGCAGAAAGTCCTAACGAATCATCAATACTCTGACTACTATTACCTTCCCCATTTAAACCAACAATACCTCCACAACTACCATCTGCTCCAGCGTTAGCTTTAGGAAGCATAGCATCTGGTTGTAATTTATTAACATCATTAATATTAAGATATTGTACTTTTTCCCTATTTCTAAATACAAAAATTGTTCCTGGATTTAATTTGGCGTAGTGATTTGCATCATACAATCCAACATTATCTACAAATCCTCTATCGGTTGATATATAACCGACTCGGATATCACATTTAGTTGCTGGTCCAAAAAGATCGAAAGACATATATTAGTTCTCTATAACAGTTATTTATTAGTACATATTAAACTCAGATTCCTGAGCAGCATTTTCTGCAACTGCTTCAGCTATCTCATCAGCTTCAACAACCCCACCATCATTTACAAGATCAACATCTGGTGTTGCTTTAGTTGGTTCACCAAATGGAAGTTGTGGTACTCTTGGAGCTATAGAATCAATATAATCATCACCAACTAAACCACCATATCCGTTTGTAATTCTATCAAGATGTTTATTAGCAGAAACCTCTACTGCTTTTGCACTAGGTAATGCAGTTTGTGCTTGAGCTCCACCCCCATCACAAAAAGTATAAAAATCAGATACAGCTGAATTAGGAGGAACTTCAAAAGGAAAAACATTCATCTTAATATTTTCAAAATTAAGAGCAGATGTAAGACTTCCTTTAATATTTCCTAACTTACTAAACAAAGATGACATTCCTCCACCTATATCTGCTGTATCACCAAAAGCATCTCTCAAGAATCTATCAATACCACCAATTAAACCATTATTTGTCTCTTCAATTAAAGTTTTATTAACAGCTAAAACAGTAGATATTACATCTTCAGAGGTACACCTAGGAACTTTAGGTAATGACTTTGGTTTATCATCAATACTTGTATTATTTGCTGCTCTTGCTTGAAATTGTTCTGTCAGATCATCTATTTTTAAAATTTTAGATATAATTCCTTCTATCAATCCAGCATTACTATTTGACATTTTATTATATGTTGATAAAAGATTTTGACTCAACCCATCTTTAACATCAAGAAAATCCATCCTTTTATAAGCAGGTAAAGCAGAAACTGCCTTAGTCATCTCCTTATTCATTGCTTTTTCAGTATATTCCATCATCTTATCCATAACAACTTTCATATACTTTGATTGTCTCTTAGAAGACTCAGATACCATCTTTTTCATATTAGTGGATCCTTGTGTCATTGATACTGCATCTGTGTAACTTTGTAATGCATTCATTCCTTTATCAATATCCTGAACCAAATTATCCATATCAGTCTGCATTGCTTTATTAGAAGATTCTACAATATTATCTGGTTTTAATACAACTCTCTTAACTGTGCAAACATCATCTCTCTTAAGATCAGCCGCAGTCTGTATCATTATGGCTTCACCCTCAATGGTGGCACCAGGTTTAACAGGTGATCTTGGAGAGTTTGCCTCTTTAACTCTAGAGTTTATTCCTGATCTAACTCTTTTTCTAACTAATCTCTGTGATTCTTCGGTTCCTAATTGTTTTACTTCTGCTTCTGCCTTTGCACTCATAATATCTGCCATTTGTGCAGGAGTTATATCCAAATTAGCAGGTAATCCAAATTGATTTAAACCAACTCCAGGTGCAGGTTTAGCTCTTTCTTGCTCTGATATTTTATCCGTTGGTTTCTCTACTTTTTTATCAGTATCAGGTGGAATAGGTTTAGTTTGTCCACTATAATCTTTAGTACCTTGAGAATATCCACTAACACAAACAGTTTTTCCAGAAGTAGTATTCGTAACTTCATCATCACCAATAGTAGTTCTTGTTTCAGTTTGAGAATTATTTCCCAATACTCCCATAATAACAGGTTGTTGTTGGGATTTGCCATCTAAGAAAAATCCAAAAACAATATTACCTTGTCTGATCATTGGGGTTTGACCAGAGTTCTGTAAATATGCTCCCGCTGTTATGGGATACATTACATTTGCCCAAGGAAGATTTTCAGATTTAATGGCAGTCTCACCCAAATCATGAAGACCAAAAATCCTTACTTTGTATCTGTACCCCCAACCCTTAATAGTTTCTGGAGAAGGAAATTTACCAGGTATAATATTATCGCGCCAATAAGAATCATCGGCGACTTGTCCAATCCACCAATAAAAATCTTGACCTATAAATCCTTGGTTAAATCCTTCTGCCATAGTTTAATCGTCGTATACCCTACACTCAAATGAATCAGGATGATTATCACAATACACCTCTAGGTGCTTATCCTCATGTCGTGTGTGCCAATCATTAATCTTAGCATCACCAGGATTCTCTTCATTCTCTTCATGAGCATGAAAAGCATCATTGTGCATTTCTAAATCCTTTTCAGAGTACTCGATCATACCATGCTTTACATGTTCTTTATGATCCTTTGGATCAATATAAGATTCATGACTTAAATCGTGATCTGGAACTTTAGTAGTCATAAAACATCTCCATTACATTAGTATTTATAATAAACTATTTGATCAAAGGTAAGAAGTTGGGATCCATAACTTTATCAGCATTTGATGATGATTCATTTTTAGTGGGTGTTCCCACTCTGCCAAAGGAATCTCTACTTAATACCAACTTAGTATAGGTTTCTTTGGAAGTAACATGATGACACAAATCTGTTATAAGATATACTCCACCATCTTCTTTATTTACTTCATCAGAACAAGCTTTGTTTTCACTAGTTCCAGATTCAGGAATATCCATAAAAACTGTATCACCTGCATGTAATGAAAAATCACCAGGTATAACAATAGTTATTTGAGATGCAAATAATTGATTATAACGTCTTATTGATTGATTAAAAATCTTACTATAATCAAAGTTTATTTTCTTTGATTCGTCAAGTTGTCCCTCAATAGGACCATAATTAAGTTGTCCTGTAGATATTATATTCCAAGTAGTTCTAGTAAAAGCAGTATCGGCTTTATCAGAATTAAATTCTGAAGTTGGAAATGGTAATCTTTCTCCTGCTGTTTTTATTTCCTCATTGTTTACCTTTTTTTGTCCTTCCTCACCCAAAGCATCTTCAGAAGTACACTCCCAAGTACCCTTAAAAGGATCTAATAAGAAACTACGAGTAGAATATGCACCCATTTGTTTTTTTCTTTGAATATCAATACGATTATCCATTTCTAAAGATAATGCCTTAATCTTATATCCTGCAGGTGGATTGGGGTCGGCACTTTCATTATAAATTATTGATGTTTTTTGCGTACCAGTCAGTAAAGTGTCAATCGATTTAAAGTGAAATCCATTTGAAGTTTCCCAAAAGAAATATCCTGCAGTGTTTCCTTCTGATCCCTGATTTTTAGAAGAAACTGCCTTCTTTGACAACTCATTTATAGTATAAAATGGTTTTTTATTATTTCCAATATATTGCAAACGATCTTTTGTGTCTTCTATATCTAAATCCTTTTTTGTTTTTAAATTATCCTTTAAAATATTTTCAACTTCCTCAGATATCTGACCCGACAAACAATGTCTTACTCTAGACCAACCTTCCTCATTATCTATAAATTCTTTTGATGTTAAATCAAGTTCGTAGGCTTTATTAGTTGTTTCCCCATCAGTAGGGATAGAAGTTATTTTATTAATAAAAAGATTGTTATCACTTGTAAAGTCTAAAGTATTTCCTTGATTATCAGTAAACTTTAAAAAACTTTTTTCACCTCCTTCAACTGGCAATCCCTCAACAACACCAACTTTACCTTTATTACTTCCCCCAAACCTAGTTTTTTTTCTGGGTAATGTATTACCAGTATCAGTAAAAATTACCGACGCTCTGACACTATCTTGCAAAATACTTTCCCAATATTGTAATCTAACTGTTCCACCTAATATACTAACACCAACATCAGCACTTTTTTTAGAAATAAGATCCAATCTTTGAATAAGAGATGGCTCAGAAGATTTTCCAGGTATATTTAAACCCTTCTGTTCTTTTCTAAAACTTGGTGTTCCTGGAATACTTCCGCCTAAAATAGACATTTAATTTATCATCTCCTTACTTATATTTAACCACCTTCGTAAAGGTTAGAATAAGGATTTTCTCCTCCACCTCCACCTAATACTAATGGAACAAAAGATTCTTTTTGATCTTGATATTCATTTGATTCTGAAGGAGAAGGTGGAATAACAATTATTTCTTCTTCTGCACCATCTTCTTAAGAAGCAACTTAACTAAAACCATTGGCCTTTACAGAATTTACATCAAGTGTAATAAAATATTAACAAT
>JAAHTG010002420.1_pt1 | contig 10680 bp, 18 predicted proteins | sample 6116081 | NCBI WGS metagenome assembly JAAHTG01 (sample SAMN13939989, study PRJNA603662) | sponge metagenome | isolation source: marine sponge | host: Mycale hentscheli | place: New Zealand | collected 2005
CTACTGCAATGAAACCTAAAGGACCTATGGCTTATAGAAAAGGACCTATGGCTAAGCAATCAACAGCTGAACACTATGCAATGAATGCTCAACATGATATTAAAACTGGTGAAGGAACTAAAGCTGACATTATGTATGATGTTAAAAAAGCTTCAGAACACGGGTACAATAGCTCAGTTAAAAAAGCGCAGCCTCATAAACATTAATAAACGTATAGAATATTATGCCTATAATTACCACATATCCTTTTAAAAAAGCTCCGCTAAACAAGGAAGATGAGATAATTATATCCGATTCAATTGCTAGAGGCCAAAAAACAAGAACAACAAATATAAAAGCATTAACTGAAGCAACTACTAGGTTAGGAACTTTTGTGTTTTTACAAAGTGAAGCGGTTACAGAGTGGACAGTAAAACATGATCTTGGAAAATTTCCATCTGTTACTATTGTTGATTCACAACCCGCTCCACAAACGGTGATGGGTAATATAACTTATAACGATTTAAACACTTGTACTATAACATTTGGTTCACCTTTTTCAGGTCAAGCATTTTGCAATTAAAAAAATAAAACAATGGCAGTAAAATTTTTAGATAATCTAGATTTAGTAGGTAATCAACTACAAAACGTAATAATAGACGTTAAAAACTCAGCACCTGCATCGCTAGGTGTTGGTCAACTATATATGAATATAAATTCATCTGTAAGCACGCTTGTTCTAGACAAAGGTGCTAAAGGTGGTCCTCATGGTGTTCTTATAAAAGACTTGTTGGATGTTGTTATTCCAGGTAATTTACAAATGGTATTAGGTACAACTGCAAAAAACTACGCTTTAACAAACTCTCCTATAACGTACAAATCTACAGGTTGGCCAAGTGGTGGTGGTGCTTTTTTAGAGCTTGGTGCTGATGTGTCTCTTAAGAGTGATACTTTATTTAATGGGGATATTATAGATGGAGGAGGAAATACTGGCACAAGCGGGCAATTATTATCTTCTAAAGGAGCTGGAGGTGGCGTAAATTGGATAGATGCACCTGTTAGTTATACTAAATGGATTTTAACTGGTGATACAGGCACTCAAGATATTACTGATGGTAATACTGTTGTAGTTGCTGGAGGTAGTAATATAACTACAGAAGTGACAGCCACAGATACTGTTACGGTAAAATTAGATAATTCTATAACTATTAAAAAAATAGATTCTATAGATGCAGGAGCTCAAAACTCTTTCGCTGGTCAAGTAACTATACCGGCAACACCGGTTGTTGGTACAGATGCAGCTTCTAAAAGTTATGTTGATAATTCAGTCGTCGGTAGTTTAGTTTTTCAAGGCCCTTACGATGCTGCTACTAACACACCTAACTTAGACAATAACCCAAGTCCAAACGTTATTAAAAAAGGTTGGTCATATGTTGTTACAGTAGATGGACTGTTCTTTACGGAACAAGTAAGAGTAGGTGACTTGATTATAGCACAAAAAGATGGTGCAACTACTTTAAGTGAATGGACAACCGTACAAAATAATATTGATTTAGCATCGGCAACTCAAGTAGGTATAGGTAACGTGGTTCCAGGCTCATCGGCTGGTATAGATGTAACATATTCTAATGGTACAGCAACTTTAGAATTAAGCCCTGTAGGATTAACAAAAGCAGCTGGAGGTCCAGCTCTTGCTGATATTGTAACTTATGATAAATCAGGTGTCAATCATGCAGCAACATTTTCTGACATAGAAGCATTAATAGGTGGAGGCGGTGGTTTTGTTAAAGAATCTCTTGGTCAAACAGTACATAAATTTCAGCACAACTTAGGTACAGAATTCGTTATGGTTGAGGTTTTAGATTTTTCAGAAACAGCAGACAGATATAATACTGTTTATGCTACTGTTACTAGGCCAAGTGCTAACGATGTTTGGGTATATACTGCTTCAGCAGCTGATATATTAGTTTTAATAAAGAAAGTTCAATAATGGCAATAAAAGTTTTAGATAACATAACTTCATTAGTAGTGGATAACACCACACAGTCACTTGATGTTCAAGCAGGAACTGTACAAATTTCAAAAGACTATGTATCTGCTAACAAAAACCCAGGTGTAACTGGAAAATTTCAAGCTACAGATGTACAAAATAGAATAACACGCTTATTAACTTTTGAAAACGGACTGCTAGTAGACTTTGTAGAAGTCAAAGAAGAAAGATAAATAAAAAAAAATAAAAATGGCAATAATATATACATATCCTACTAAAGCTGCTGCAGCGGCAGACAAGGTATTAATATCAGATTCTGCAGATGAAAATAAAACTAAAAACGCTTCTATATCATCTATAAGAGAAGCTATAGATGTTGTTGACGTTATATCTGCTGGGCCTGGTATATCTGTTAGTAATCCAACTGGAAATGTTACTGTAGGTAACACAGGTGTATTGTCTTTGATTGCTGGAAGTAACATATCTTTATCTGGATCTACTGGAAACATAACAATAAGTACCTCAGCTTCTAATGTAGATGGATCTGGAACTACTGACTTCATACCAAAATGGACTGATTCTAATACTTTAGGTGATAGTCAAATTTTTCAATTAGAACCGTCTGGTGATATAGGCATTGGAACTACTACTCCAGCAAAAAAGCTGGATGTAAATGGTGATGTTACTTTTGGTACGGGAAATAAATTTCAAACAGTTGTAAGTGCGCTAGAAGGAGTTGGTGCAAATGGGGTTTATTTAAGATCGGCAATATCAAGTGAAAATAATCCTAGCTTTTCTAACCGTGACGATCAAAACACGGGTATGTTCTTACCTGGAGCAGATGTTATAGGTTTTACTACAAATGGTGGAGAGAAAATGCGTATAACTTCTGCTGGCCGCATAGGTATTGGAACAGTACTTCCTCCTACTAGGATGGCAATAGCTGACGACGAGGCAATATTAAGATTTATAAATACAGGTAGTAGTAATAATTCATATTACATGAATGTTGGAATGTTTAGTGGTAGAGCTACAATAGATGCTTATACAGGCTCAAATGCTTCTGCACCATTGTATTTCGCTACAGGAGGTTCTAATAGAATGCAGTTAAGCGCATCAGGTAATTTAAGTATTGGGCCTTTCCCAGGAGCAGAAAAATTAAACGTAGATGGAACTGTAGATCTTACAAACCTAAAAGTAAGTGGAACTCAAGGTAATAGCGGCGATGTTTTAACTTCTAGTGGTACTGGTGTTTCTTGGTCTCCTGCAAGTGGTGTCAGTATTGATTCTTGGACCGCTGGTTGCGCGAGTGTAGGATCATCTTCTAATATTGCATCTAACCCTAGACAAGCTTCTTTTACTTTTCCCAATGAAGTTGGATCATCTAACTTCGGGCCATGTATTCCAATAGGAGCAGATATGGATATAACAAATATAAATATTAAATGGAACGGTAGTAACACTCCTACAATAGGCGCTAGCGGAACTGTTGATTTTAAATTAGGCAAACTAACTAATCCAGCTGGAAATCCTGACACGCAAGAAGGCACTGTAAACTATACTAATATAGGAGATTTAACAGGCTTACAAATTACATCTGCAGATTCTGGAACTTGGATATATAAGAGCTACGCGCCTGTTGGCCTGAGTGTTGCTAAGGGCGATGTAATGGTAATACTTTTCCCAAGACCAACAGTAGGTTGGACAGGAACTGGTGCTACTAATGGTGATTTACAATTAACCATGGTTGTATCATACACATAAAATTAAATAACCGAACTATCAGGTGATAGTATATATAATAACCAATAATAACTAAAACTAAAAACCATGACGTTTTTATACACCCGAACCAACACGTGGAATCGTGAAATGAAAGAAAATCCTAAAACAATTGAAGTGTGGAAGCATATATCAGATAAGAGAAACTGGAGAATAGTGCAACTACCTAATGGATATTTACAAACCGAATATAAAAGTGTAGAAGATCCTAATGTATGGATTGATGTTACAAGAAGAGAAACCGTAGAAGGAGCAGAGCAAGCAATAGATGCTTCTATTGAACATTATGGCTCAAAGATAAACGAAGAAGTTGGACCAAAAGTAATTAAAACCTTCGAATAATATTCAAAATCAATTATATCAAATTAAATTAAATGCAAGAATTAAAGTTAGTTAAAAATCTGGCTTTTGGCGATACAGCTAGAAGTCAGATATTAACTGGCGTTGAGAAACTTACTAATGCAGTGGGCTCAACGTTAGGAGCAAGTGGTAAATGTGTTATACTAGAAGATAGTAGTGGCACACCACAAATAACAAAAGATGGAGTAACGGTTGCAAACGCTATAACCTTGCAAGATCCATTAGAAAACATTGGAGCTACGCTTATTAAACAAGCAGCTCAAAGAACAGTTGCAGATGCTGGCGATGGTACAACTACAGCCACGGTGTTAGCTAAAGCAATACTAGATCAAGCTACAGAACATTCGCTACTAAGTGAAACAAGAGAGATGAAGCTAGGTATTGATTCAGGTGTTGATAAAGTTATAAAGTATTTAAATAAGAAGTCTAAAAAGGTTACTGGTAAAAAGATTGACCAAGTAGCTACTATATCTGCTAACAATGATAAAGAGTTAGGTAAAGTTATAGGTGAAGCATTTAGATTAGTAGATGAGACAGGTGTTGTTATGATGGAGACAAATGAACAGCCTGAAACTGTAGTAGAGTTGATAGAGGGTGTTCAGTATGATCAAGCGTTAAAGAACAACCATTTTATCACTAACAAAGAAAAAGGTACTGCTGAACTAGATAATCCATTGGTTTTAATAGTTGAATCACAAATACCTAATGTTAGAAAGATACAGTCTGTTCTTGAGCACGTAATTAAAACTGGCAAAAGTTTACTTGTTATTGCGGACGTTGATCCACAAGTTGTTTCTGCACTAGCTATGAACAAGTCTAAAGGTAATATAAAGGTTAACATCATAGATGCACCAGTATACGGGATTAGCAAGAAAGACGTATTAAGTGATCTATGCGCTGTGACTGGTGCTACGCTTATTAACGAAGACCTAGGAGATGATATGGATATTATACAGCCTGAACATTTAGGATCATGTATTAAATCTGTAACTAACCACGAGGAAACAATATTACAAGTTGATTTAACTGACAATACTGAAGTTAAAGAAACTATTGCTTTATTAGAAAAGAACATAAAAGAAACTAAAAACCCTAATATTATTATTAGACTAGAAAAACGATTAGCTAAGTTAAAAGCTAAAGTTGCTACAGTTAAAGTTGGGGCTAACTCTGAGATAGAACTGAAAGAGAAGAGAGATAGAGTTGAAGATGCTATTTGCGCTACAAAAGCCGCGATTAAAGAAGGTATAGTACCAGGTGGTGGTATAGCTCTTTTAAATGCTAGCTTTAATTTGAAATCAACCTGTATAGGAGAGGAAGTATTATACCAAGCTATAAGAAAACCTTATGAATTAATATTAAAAAATGCAGGGGTTGAAGAATTAAAAAAGCTTGAAGAAGGTAAAGGATTAGATGTGGTTACAGGAAATACGGTGGATATGGTAAAAGCCGGAATTATAGATCCTTTGTTAGTTACTAAGAGTGCATTAGCTAACGCGGCTTCAGTAGCTACAACTATACTATCAACTGATTGTGTAATCAATAATGTGAGAGCATGAAAGCAGTAGGTAAGTATATAGTTATAGATCCTATCAAGGAAGTTGATACGACTACAAAAGGAGGTTTAATTCTAGCTGAAAAGCAAAGAGAAGATATAAGATACAGAAGAGCTAAGGTTGTAGAACCTGGCTCTGATGTTACTTTATTGAAAACAGGTGACAAAGTCTACTATGATAAAGCAGCTGGATTTAATATTGAAATAAAAAAAGAACAATACAAAGTAATTAAAGAGCAGGATGTTGTAATAGTGTTATGAGAAAATTAACATCATCAGACCTGAAAGATTTAAATCTTTTAAAACATTACAGGATAATACGTAAATGGGCGTGTAAAACCTGTGATCTTAAAGATGCTGATCTTGAGCTTTTAATATATCTTGATGCTATTGAGTTCTTTAATAAAAATGATTTTATAACAGGTACATATTCTTATAGCTGGGATAACAGGCGCTGGAACAGATTATTGAAACAAGGGTGGATTACAGTGTGGCGGAAAAGAAACCACACCACTCAAAAATATCACATATATAAAGTTTCTTATAAGTGCAAACAGTTAATAAGCAGAATGTATCGTATTATGCTAGGTGAAGAGGATATTCCTAATAACTTAAAACAAAATACATATTCTAACAAAGTTTTAAGCTTTTCTATAAATAGCTTAAATAAAGATAAAAACAGATAATATGCCATTAGTAAGTCCAATAGATATAGCTGCATTGTCAAGCCCAATACCAATACCAGAGGATACTGGTGGTGGTTTTGACTCTAATACTCAGCAAAATTATACCGCAATGACACAAGGTTCTGGTGTATCAAGTCCTATAGGTAGTGGAAACACTATGGGATTAATGCCATCTCAAGAATTTAATTCAGCAGCTGAATACGGAAGTATAACAGGTGAAGCTTTAGAATCAGGAGGTGCTAACGTTGGAGGATTAGTTGAAACAGAACAAGAAGAAATACCTACAGATATAAAGTTTGCTACACAAGAAGATGAAGTTTTAGCTAAGCAAGAAGAACAACAAGAAGATCAAGTTAATGAGTATGACGAGGCTTTTAAAGGAGAAGGAGAAATGGGAGAAAATGTTCTTGAATTATATGATAAAGCAAAAGATGTTATTAGTGATAATGTAACAAAATTTAAAGACAGTGATATTTATAATAAATTTGAAGAATCAAAATTAGGTCAAAGATTAAATGAATCAGGAATAGGCCAAAAAGCGGGTCAAATATTAGATGATAGGATAAAAAAGAGGATAGAAAAAAGATATAGCGGAATGAGTGGAGCTAGGATAGTAAAGCGTAAAGATAGAAGAGATGATAGAGACGCTAGAAAAGAAGCCGGTTTAAAAGGTAAAGAAAAAAGATTAGCTAGAAGAGCTCAAAGAAAAAATAGAAAATCAGCTTTTAAAGATTTTAAAGATAATCTACTTGATGAGGCGTATGTAGATATAACTAATTTAGAAAATTAAAACAAAAAAAATGAGAAAAGGAATAGCAGGATCAGGAGTTAAACTTCCTACACCACAAAGATGTATGCCAGCTGGCACTAGAAACATGGACTCTAGAGATGAAAATATTGAAGTTGATTTAGAAATAGACAACATTCAATATAAAGGAAATCCAGCGTTGTTAGCTCAAAAATAATGGGCCTAGAAGATCTAAAGTTATATTGTTTAAATATAACTTCATTCACTATAGCAAGCTTAAATTGGATGGAACCAGCGTTAGAAATAGTATTATTATTAATGACTATTGGATATACAGCACATAAATGGATTAAGTTAAAAAACAAAAAGTGAGATTAGTAAAAGAAATTATTATACATTGCTCTGCTACTAGAGAAGGTCAAGATATACCAGTTGAAACAATAAGAGACTGGCATGTTAATTCTCGTGGGTGGAGCGACATTGGCTATCATTTCTACATTGAATTAGATGGAACTATTAAAAAAGGTAGAGATATAGATCGTATCGGAGCTCATTGCAAGTCGCATAATAGAGGTAGCATAGGATTATGTTATTGTGGAGGTGTTGAGGCAGATGGTAAGACTCCGAAGGATACTAGAACAGACGTTCAAAAAGAAAGTCTATTACATGTGCTTAAAACATTAAAAGCAATGTATCCAGATGCTATTATATATTCACATAATGAATTTGCTAATAAAGCTTGTCCTAGCTTTGATGCAACTGAAGAATATAAAGACTTATGAGATCTAGAGGTTTAGGCGACAGTATAGAAAAGTTCACTAAGGCTACAGGTATAAAAAAATTAGCCGATAAAATACCCGGTGGCTGTGGGTGTGATCACCGTAAAGAGTGGTTTAATAAAAACTTTCCGTACAACATGAATAAATAATATTATGGCAAAAGAATTTCCAAAAATTGACAAAAAGAACAAAGGTAAATTTACCAGATGGGTAAAAAGAAACATGAAAGGTTCTAGCACTTGCGATGCTGCTGACAAAGTAATGGCAGCTAAAAAAGGCAAGTACTCTGACAATGTTAGAGAAATGGCTAACTATGCTAAAAACTTTGGTTGTAAAACGGAAGGCAAAGGCAAAGGAACTACAGCAATGAAAAAAGGCCCTACAGCTACAGATTTATCTGGTGATGGCAAGTATACAAAAAAAGATTTTTTAATAAAAATAGGAGTTCTTGATAAAGAAGGTAATAAAGTAAAAAAAGACAAAAAAACTAAAAAATAAGTTATGGCGTATAGACAGACTCCGGGTAGAGGCCCAACAGCAACTTTTAAAAATGTAACAGCATTACTAGGCCCTACAGTAATTGAAGGAGGCGAAGTAGATCCAGAAACAGGTGTTAAAACCAAAACTAAAACAAATAAAAAAGGAGAAACCATAACAATCACAAAAACTAAGGATGCTTCAGGTAGAAAAACAAAAACAACCAATATAAAAGGTCCTGTTGAAACGACAACGACACCAGCTCCTAAACCTACTACAATAACTATTAATACTCCAGAAACAGCTTCGTCTTCATTTGATGTTCCTAAACAAACTATAACTCCTGGAAGTTCTACTGAAGGAAGTAATACGCCTTATGTAAAACCGCTTAAAAAAGATTCTTATAGAGACGCTTATGAAAAAACAGATAAATCTATTCCTTATCCTGATTTTAAAGAAAAAGCTATAAAGTGGAATAAAGAAAATCCAGGTAAAACTACTTCTCCTAAGTTGGATATGATAAAAATTAAACCAGCTAAAATAGTACAGCCAGGATTTAGTAGTACTTTCACTATGAAAGGAGTACCCACAACAAGTACTTCTACTTACGAGTCTACAAAGAGAAAAGTAAAAGATCGTAAAAAAATTAATATTAATTTACAATTTAAAAAACCTAAAATTGATATTAATTTACCTAAAGGACAGATAAAAAACCAAGAGGTTTGCACTCCTAATAGTAAGAGTTTAAGCTGCGTGGGTGGAGGGACTTCTGATAAAAGCTTATTAAAACCAGGTAAAGGTAGCAATGATTTACAAGCTAAAGGTTTTGACAAGGCTAATGTTAGCAACAAGAAGAATCTAAGAAAAGTTACAAGCAAGGAGTTTGTAGGGTTTGAGCAACTAGGGCGAAATATTAAAACAAAAGCAAAACAAACTGGTTATAAAATTAAAAGAAAACTTATGGGGAGTGGGCTAAAATAATGGAAAAGAAAACATTTAAAGAAACAAAGATTGGTGCTTTTCTATCAAGCAAAGCTCCTAAAGTATTACAAGCTCTTGGAGATGTACTACCTAACCAAGGAACACTTGGTGTAGTAAAAAATCTTATATCAAGTGATAATAAGATTAAAGCTGCTGACAAGGAACAGGCTATGAAACTTATAGAGCAAGACATAGCTGAAATGAAAGAGGTATCTAGTAGATGGAGAGCTGATATGAAGTCAGACTCATGGTTGTCTAAAAACACAAGACCATTAGCTTTAGTATTTTTAACAGCATCTGCAGTTTTTATGATGGCTGTAGATTCTTTTCACTTACAATTTCAAGTTGATGATGCTTGGATAAACTTATTAAAAACATTACTGGTAACAGTTTATGTAGCATACTTCGGAAGTCGTGGTGCTGAAAAAATAACAAAAATAAATAAATAAAAATGCGAGGATTAATAGGAAACACGGCTGCAGAGCCTAGAGTTTTTGGACACGACGCTGTACCTATAGTTATAGGCGCTGTAAATACTACTTGGTCAGTAGATGGAGGAGTTTCTGCTTTAATAGGTGGAGGTACAGGTTATACAGCTGGAACTGGAGTTGCTACAACATCAAGTGGTTCTGGTACTGGATTAACTGTAGATACTACTGTATCAGGTGGTGTTGTTACTTCATTTACAATAAATGCTGTAGGATCAGGTTATGCTGTTGGTGAAACAATAACAATATCTGGTGGCACAACAAATGCTACTTTTACAATAACAAATATAGATATACCAAACACAGAAGAAAGAGGTTGTGTACTTCTTCATGTTTCTAATTCCAGTGCGCAAGTTAGCTTAATAATGGAATCAGGTAATCCTATAACTGTAAGAGTTAAAGCTGAAGATGTAGTAGGACATCAATGTCCATTACTAGTTAAAAGAGTTACAGCAGGAGCTGATTTAGTAGCAGTATATTAAAACATAAACAAACAATCAAATCAAATCAAATGAAAATAGAAAAAGAAGAATTAGAAACAGCAAAAAAACAACAAGAAGATCTTCAAAAAACAATATTAGATATTGGCGTTATTGAAACTAAAAAACACGCAATGCTACATCAAATAGCTGAAATAAATAATAGCATAGAAGAGTTTAAAAAATCTTTAGAAGAAAAGTATGGCCATATAAATATTAACTTAGAAGATGGTACTTATACTGAAGTAAAAGATGAAGAAGATAAGAAAGATTAGTATAGGAGCTGATTATAAAAATGAAGCAATGCACTATTCGGTTGGTCAAGAAGTGTATGGTAGACATATAATTAATGATATAATATTTGAAGATCAAGATG
>JAAHTG010002421.1_pt1 | contig 10677 bp, 16 predicted proteins | sample 6116081 | NCBI WGS metagenome assembly JAAHTG01 (sample SAMN13939989, study PRJNA603662) | sponge metagenome | isolation source: marine sponge | host: Mycale hentscheli | place: New Zealand | collected 2005
TACCTGCAGGAATTTCCCCATAATTGGGAAATCCGAGATGTGCCCAAAAAAGGCCCTCAGAGGCTCCGTGTGGGCTTCCGAGGGCTTTCGTGGGTAATTGGTCATGTTAGCCGCAACTAGCGGGAGATAGCCTCCTTCCAGCCCTCCCTGTAGCCCTTTGCGAAGTCGTCTTTGTGGGCATCAAAGACATATTTCCGCATGTACCGGTGGTAGTCGCCAGATCGTTCGAAGTTGATCGGGTGCCCCTCCGAGCCATCGTGCTTGCCAACCTTTGCAGCCATGCCTGCCGCTAGGAGATATCCGTCTTTGTACGCATCACTCATTGGAACAGCCTCACTGGAAAGGTTTCGGACATATCTTCTAGCACAACCTGATGGACGACGATGCCCACTTCGGCTAGGTCTGCAGCAGAATCGAACTCGATGAACTCGGCAGCCTGATTCAGGCTCTGGGACCACTTGTGGCCTGCAATCACCTCACAGACGATCCCCCTGATCCTCATGCAGCAATACTCCTGCCAATCTATCCCAGCGACACCCCTCAGCAGCACTGGGTCCACAATCTGAAGGATCGTGGTCGCATTGACTGCCACAGACTTCCCACAGAACGACGTGAGCGTCTGCAGGCCGGTGTCTAACGGCACTTCATGGCTTGGGTATAGCTCCACATGTGTGATAGCAGGGACGTGTAGAAGTGGACCCCTGAAGGTCTTAGGCTTGCTCCACACACTGTCCACTACACCCCACTCATTGCTGGCAGGCCTTGCATGCACCTGCGGAAGTAGATCCAGAAGGGGCTGTGCCACGCTAGAGATAAGTTCTGATAGGCTCATTTCTTCTCCCACTTGATAGAGTCGTAATTCTTGTCGTACTCGTCCTTGTCAACCGGCCTCTGCCGATCACCCTTCCCGTTGCTCATGGATCTCACCTCCAATTTGAGTAATATAATAACAGTCGTTCACTAACCACCCATCCCGATGGGGGCGGAAACGCCTGACCTTTTGGCCTGACATTTCCGCCCATAACCTCAACGTCTCTGGCACTATGGTCCACCATTGATCGTTGGAAGGTCGATGATACCAAACGCACACTGCCGGATCTTTGCAACACGTGCCTCAAGTTCACGGTTGCGATCTGACACACGCTTCAACTGCACTTCCAAGCGTCGGATCTCGGTGTCACGGTTAGCGACATCGTGCTTCAGTTCTGCGACGACTGGGCAGATATTCTTGCATGGTAAAAACTTGCTCATTTGTTTGCTCCTGATAAGGCTATAACGGTTGCTATGTTCGCGATGCAGTAACAGATCCACATCACAGAGGCAGGGTACTCACCCTTCTTCGCATGGAGGATGCCAGTTGTTAAGTAGATACCCGCAACTAGCAGCGGTAGGTATCGTTCGGCAGTCATTTGTAGATAACTTTGACTTCGTGGGGTTGGTATGGGGTACAATTGTCCTGACCGTCAGGACACACTACGTAGTGGCTTATCTCACGTTGCGTCTCGCCACGCTGAGAGGTCTTCAGGCAGATAGTAGTCGCAGATGAAACTATGGCCGTCAAAGCTATTAGGGCAGGGCAGATTAGGTTCGAGTGGCAGTGCATTTTTGAGTTCCTCCGTCTCTACGAGTTGATTTAAGTACCACAACGCTTTCTTGAGGTCGGTGAGGCGTTTCTCACCTTCCTTCTTGCCGGCACGCCACACATACTTGATGACGTTGCCTTCATTGAAACCGAAGTGCTGTGTCACATCATTAGCCTCGATACCATTTGCCAACTTGTAGTGATCTGGGTTGATCTTATCGCTCATCTACGTCTCCTTCTTGAACCACGTTCGGGTAACTTCGGATATTACTGTCACCCACGCTGGTGACCAGTGCAATGTATTTCTGCAGGAGTTCCAAGTCCTCCTTGCTGGACAGTGTCTGCTCGATGAGCCGACCATTCTCGGTGGACACTAAGATGTCCCAGACGTTCTCGCCCGTGGACTTCTTATACACCTCACAGGCAATAACCCCCTCCAGAGAGGTGACTGCCTCGATCAACTTGAATCCCTTTTCGTCACTCACCTTTGTTCTCCCATACTTCAATGACTAGATCGATCATCACGACTGCACCCAAGATGCTGCCACACACTACTGCTACGGTCACAAGACCCCACTCAATAACGTCCATCTAAATCTCCTCTGCTGAATGAACATCCGAAACTAATACGCCCAACAATTTTGCCGAGGCGTCTATCATACCATAATCTTTGACATCACGCAAGGGAATGTAGATTATTTTCTGCTGCACGTTCTTTACCCCCAACGGGAGGTATCTTACTCTCAAATTCATTCTCCAAACTCCTCTACGAACACGGAACCGTTATCCAAGTATCCCACAACGAAACGCTTGCGACCACCGCTGTTTGTTGCTGCCCAGCACCCGTCACTCATCTGATGGACTGGGTACAACTTGACCATACACAGCGATGACGCCTTTTCAAATAACTCAGACATGAGAACTCCTTATGTGAAAATTTCCGCCACAAGCGTTTTGCTCGTGTACTACCATGATACACCAATCATCGGCTGGGTCCAGAGGTATTCTTGAATTATTTCCAAAATACCTCTCAGGCCCTCAGAGGCTTTCTAAGGCCTCCGAGGGGGTGCCGTGTATGATCCGTCATCTTTTCAATCCAATCGCGTTAGACGGCCTCCTAGGGGCCTTAAACGGGATCTGAGGTGTCTTCCACCAAACGCTCTGGCGGTGTCAGGTCCCATTGGTCCCATTCCGGCAGAACCATGTGGCCCTTCGATTTCGAGTGGTCGCCCATCTTGAATCGCTTGGAAGGGTCCATCGGTGGGCAGAAACACCGCGTATTTGCCCATCCGTGGACGTATCGGCTTGGCCTGCTCTGGACAAGCTCCGCTGTCCTCTGCAAAAAGTGTTGCTTGCATTCGAAGCAATACCACCGAGTGTACTCGGTTTGGCCTGCCAGCCTGCCTGACCTTGCGATCCGACCACCGTACCTTTCCAGAAGAAGTCGATCCTGTTGCCTGCGTCTGCCTTCGTCTCGTTTTTTTGAACTCATATTTTTGATCTCCTCAGAGGCTCTTGAATGTCATTTGCTTCTCCCTCTCCTTTGGTATCTATCTTTTGATACCAAAGGAAGGGGGAGATGTAGATGACGTTTTATCATGTAAGAAGTTAACCTAAAAAAGTGTACCTCTTGGCAAGGCTTCCAGCGGCAGGACCCAACTCTTTGATGCGTCCAGATCTGGCAAGGTTCTTCAGGTGAACCTTGAAGGTTTTATCCTTGCCCCATGTCATCAACTTGAGTTCCTCATACAACTCTGTGGAGTTAGGCGAGTGACCGTTTTCTGTATGCTTTTTCACGGCATCCACGATTTTCTCCAACTTCTCAGCGTTCTCCTCTCGCTTTTCCTTATGCTTCCTGTCGCGTGCGTTCTCGAAACTCATGAGCGTAGGTTCCATGTCCACCTTGTGTTTCCACAGTGGAAAGTCGAACTCAGCGGTCACTGGATCGGGGCTAAGTCCTGATCTGGTAACGGCTTGGATCACAACGTGGTTGTCCTCCATGTGCTGCCTGATGACCATGTGAACGTCTGCCGCCCGCGAGATAGATCCTGCACCTGCACCCACATCTGTCACGTTTTTGTCCCCTTGGTTACCCTTGGAACTGTGGTGAATGTTGATAATAGACGCCTCATTCTTGCGTGCCAGTGCATCTAACTTATTGTAGATGACCGTCATGGCTGCATTGTCGTTCTCACTCATTCCTTGCGGCAAGATACGGTAAAACGCATCGATCACGATGATGTCGTACTCGCTTCCGCCTGCATCTTCCAACTTGGAGTCAAGGGCGTCAATATCCACATTACTGCCTCGCAAGAGACTGAACTGGAGGCGGTCTTCTGGGTCTACACCGAGTGCATCTGCGACCTCACCGACACGCCAAGTCAGTTCCTCTGCATGCAATTCGTTGTCCACGATCAGGACTCTCAGGGGCTTCTGTGCCTTGTATCCAAGGAATGATTCACCACACGAGACAGCCAACGCGATGTTGTAGACCAGCCATGACTTGCCCACTTTGGGTGCTGCGATGATATTCATCACCTCACCACGGCGGAGCAGGCCCTCGATCAGGTAGTCCCTACGCTTGCCATTACTGGTCTTTTCACGCAATTGTGCCAGCGTAACCGTAGGGTACTGACGCTCGATCTCTGCACCAGTCAACTTGGCGTTCTCTGCCTTTTCTTTCTTGCTGAGTCCTTTGCCAACAGATTCCAGAAACTTCTGGACAAATTCTGTCTCCATGAAGTTGTCACCAGATCTCGTAAACCCTTGCTGGTCAAGGCTTTGCATCAATTCAGCGTTACTGTAATTGTTGAGAACCTTGTATGCCTCTGACAGGCTGTAGGAGTCTGCCTCGAAGTTACCATCGCTGGTCGAGAAGTTTTTGAGATAATATTTGCCACTTCGGTTGACCCGACCAAGTGTCCCAGAGACAGGGAAACTCATGTCGGTCTTGTTGGTCCGTGTGTAGCTGAGGTGATCACCTTTATCAAAGAAGACATAACCTTGTGCCTCCATGGCCTGACGAAGGATCAGGATCGCGTCTCTGGACTTGTCGAAGGAGTCCCGTGGGCTTTCACCTGTACCTCGGTCCCAGTCGTCCACGGACGGCACAGGGGCCTCCACGGGCTTATCCTCACGCTTAGGTCGGAACCAATTGAAGAACTCGTCACCAAGCTCTGTCAACTCGCCTGTCCACTTCTCAACGACATACTCGCCACCGTTGACGTGATTAGAGCCTGCACCGATGACCTGAGCACCCTTTGTTAGCAAGTCAATCGCAGGGAAGGCTTTGCTGTTCTTAGGGATCTTCAGGTTCGGATCTTTGCGAAAGAATGCGTGCTTGCCGCCACTGGGCGATGAGATGATCAGGCCACAGTGCTCTAGAACATCGTCACATCCGTAGCCCAATAGCTCACTATAGGACTCAAACCCATTGGCTTGCCCATCGTGTGTATCGAAGTCTACGACGACCATATCGTCATCCAAGACAATCCCGTAGCGGTGAAACTCGTCCTCATCGAACTGTAAGTCACCACCATTGTCTTTCAGCCACTCTTCCACGCGGTCCTGTGTCTCAGGCCACCCTTTGATCATGGGTGCTTTCATATCCCCCTTGATGGGGATCACTCGTGGATTCAACTCTACGATTGCTTCTGCGATCTTAAATGACATTCTCAATTCTCCTTGGAAAGTAACGCTTTAAACTCAAATTCTGTCTTGGTACTCTTCTTGCAGTTGCAAGACTTGCAGGCTGGAGCAAGATTCGCTGGAAGATTGGTCCCGCCTCTGCTCACTGGTATCCTGTGTTCTATTGTTATGTTCTCACTCGTGCCACAGTATATGCACTTGCCGCCATAGAAGTCAAGCCTTTCTCGCCATTTTGCTGGGTCAAGCTTACCAATGTTCTCCGCCCTCCTTGAGTGCTGGATGGCTTTTAGTGCATCTGGATTGTTTCTTTCCCATCTCCTGATGTTTCCTATGAGTCGTGCCTTACCCTCTGGTGTTGCGTACGCCCTCGCATTTGCTTCCCTTACCGCCTTCCTTGACGCCTCAATGTCTGCATGGTAACGCTTCTTGTTTTCCTTGGAATAGCACCCCCTGCATCTCTCGTTCAGCCCGTCGCGTGTTCCGGCTTTCTTGTGAAAATTGCTAGACTTCAACACTACACCACACTTCGTGCAAGCCTTTTCTTCTGGGGTGACTTGCCTTGCTATGTTCCTAGAGATGGTTTGCTCTCTTGCCAGTCGCTGGCAGTCTCTGCAATAGCACTGCAGCTTGTCTGGGCTAGAAGAGTTCATGTTGAACCCACTAACTGGCTTGACTTCGCCACACTTGCTGCATTTCTTCGTTTTCATCGCTTTTCTCCTTTCGAGATAGTGAACTATACCAAAATTTGAAGTGTCCGTCAAGGAGAAGTCACCATTTTTAGGCTATTGTATAATGTGTGCATGACACGAGGCAGGAAACCATTAGCCACCGAGGTGGCCGAAGCCAACGGTTCATATCGGAAGAATCCCGCACGCCGTCCACACAATTCCATTAAAGGCGGCCAAGGCATCCCGATTAAACCAGACTTCGTTGAACTCGACGAGACAGCATCTGCTGTCTGGGATGAGACTGTAAGTGTCCTGAAGGACTGCAACATTCTGTCTGAGACAGACACACACCTATTAACATCATATGTCTCGTGTTACGCAGAATGGAAGAAAGCATACCTTCACGTTGCACAACATGGGCACGAAAATGACGAGGGGAAAACCTCCCCTCAGTCCATGACCTTTCACAAGCTGGCCGACCGACACCTCAAACTACTGGGCGAACTCGGCCTATCACCATCCTCCCGTGCGAGACTCTCTGTTGCCAAATCTGACGGACAAAAAGAGCAGGGGACATCTCTCGCGAGCATCATCAAAGACTTGCAGGGGTAACGCATGACCCCGTGGGACTCATACGCCAAAAAGGTGATAGACGGAGATATACTCGTTGGAAAATACGTTCGACTTGCTGTGGAGAGATACTACAGTGACCTAGAGCGTGTAGGTGACGAGGACTTCCCGTACTACTTCGACGAGAAAAAGGCTGCCGCAGTTGTTGCCTTCTTCCCAGCCGCACTTAGACACTCCATCGGTGAGCATGCAGGCGACCCATTCCATCTAGAAGAGTGGCAGGCATTTGCCGTTGCAAACATCTTCGGATGGCAGCGTGAGGACGGACGTGGTCGACGCTTCCGTCGCATCTACTGGTCTATGGGCAGGAAACAGGGTAAGTCAACGATAGCCGCTGGGATAGCTATGTTCGTTGCCTCCTGCGACATCAACCCAATCACTGGCAGCCCAGAGGGTCAGAGCCAGATCATTATGGCTGCAACGAAGCGTGAGCAGAGCGAGAAGGTTATTCTGGCAGAGTGTTTCAGGATGCGTAACCAGAGTCCTGTGCTCAAAGAGGGTAGCACAGTTGCCAACAAGGTAATGACGTTCCACCACAATGGTGGCAATATGCAGGCAGTGGGATCTGACAGGCCATATGACGGACTGAACCCCCAACTCGTCATCATGGACGAGACGCACGCATGGACAAAGCAGCATCGTAAATTTTACAACACGATGGTCACAGGTTCTGGTTCGCGTGTGCAGCCACTGACAATGACTGTGACAACTGCAGGCGACGATCAGTCACATCTGTGGATCGAAGAGGTAGGCTTCGCCAAGGCCGTGCTAGACAAGGCCGTAGACTCGGAGCAACTATTTGCAGCCATCTATGAGATCGATGAAGACGACGATCCATTTGATGAGAACTGCTGGATCAAGTCGTGCCCCAATATGGGTGTGTCGATCAGCATGGACTTCCTTCGTGGGCAGATCAAACCAGCCTACACCTCCCCGCAGGCGTTAAATCGTTTCAAGCGTTACCACGCCAACGTGCTCGTGAGCAGCACCGAGAGGATCTTCAACCTCGATGACTACGACAAGTGTAAGGGCGAATTATCAAATTGGGCGAAAACAGCCGACTGCGTCGGCGGTGGTATTGACCTTGGGGGTAGAGATGACTTGGCCGCAGCAGCCCTTGTAGCACGCTTCGACACAAACAAGACAGATGATGCAGGCGAGCCAATCTATCGATACGAGGGGCGTGTCTGGTCCTACATATCAACCAATACAACACGGAACCTGAATGAGGTTCCCATCTGTGACTTTATCGAGCAGGGATTGATCAAGGTTACGCCACACCCGATGAAAGACCTCAGCGACGACTTCGTGGACAGGTTCTGGGAGAACTACTCATCTGACGCGGCGGTTGACCCGTACAATGCACAGCAGTTTGCTGAGAGCATGGAGCAGCAGGGCGTGCGGGTGTTTGCTATGCCACAGACAACAAGACACTTTAATGAGCCTATCAATGAACTGCGACAGGCTATGGCAGACGGCAGGTTCACACATGACGGCAATCCTCTGCTGAGGTGGTGCCTAGGCAATGCCGTTGCAGTTCGGGATCGCTCTGATCGCTGGATGTATGACAAGGCAAGCTCGAGCCAGAAGATCGACCCGCTTGTGGCGTTAACCATGGCCTTCGGTCGTGCGATGATGGGCAAGGGCAAGTCAGACGGAAACATATTTGTAACTTAGTGCGGGTGCGGCGATGGCCAGTATCCCATAACTTTAACAGAGAAAGAAAATGAAACTAGGAAGAACCTTTAAGGCGTTATCGTCTGCCAAGAACCCGTCGCAGTGGCTGGTCGAGGCGTTCGGTGGCAAGCCAAGCAAGACCGGCGTTAGCGTGACCATCGAGTCATCTCTTGGCCTTGCACCTGTGACATATGCTGTAAACAAGATCAGCGGACACGTTGCACAGTTGCCTATCCAGATCAGAAAAATGGAGAAGGATGGCGGCTATGAGATGCAGTACAACAACATCTACCGCCTGCTTAACAAGAGGCCAAATGATGTGATGACAGCGTACCAGATGAAAGAGATCATGATGGTCCACGCCCTCATGGCTGGCAACGGTCGTGCATACATTGAGCGTAACAGCAATGGAACGCCTATCAGCCTGATTCCTATCATGCCATACAACTGCCAGACCATGCTGGTTGACGGACAGAAGTGGCACCTTGTGACACCAGAGGCTGGGACCACGCAGGACCGCTTACCACTCAACCTGAAGAATGGGCAGTATTACAAGATCCCTGACCGTGACATGGTTCACGTCATGAACACCAGCTACAATGGTATCTGGGGCATGCACGTGATCGACATTGCCAGAGACGTATTCGGCCTGACACAGGCTGGTCAAGAGGGTGCTGCAGTCAGTATCGCCAACAACTCCAAGCCCAGCATGTTGCTTGAGGCACCACAGGGCATGTTCCGATCTGCCAAGGATGCTAAGGAGTTCTTGGACGCATTCAATGCAAAGCATGAGGGGTTGGACAACAGCGGTAAGGCTGGCCTGCTCCGTGATGGGATGTCTGCGACTGTGCTGCCAATGACCTCGGCAGACAGCCAGTTCCTTCAGCAGCGTAACTTCCAACGTGAAGAGATTGCACTGCTGTTTGGCTTGGAGAGCATCTTGGGTGACACGACTGGCACACAGTACAAGTCTGTCTCTGAGCGAAACACGTCGTACATCGACAACTGCCTGAACCGATGGTTCGCCAAGTGGCAGCAAGAGATTGATGTCAAGTTGTTGCCATACGGCAACCTTGAGTCAAAGTTCAACACAGCAGAATTGATGAACGGTGACCCGAACACCATTGCTGACTACACGAACAAGTTGGCAGTTCAGGGCATCAACACGATCAATGAACTCCGTTCCCTGCATGGGTTTGGTCCCATCGAGGGCGGGGAAGAGATTGCCTACGCCAACCGTGGTGCAGAGCAAGAAGCAGAGCCAGATGGCCAGAACCCTGACGAAGACAAACCCGAAACCCCCGAAGACAAGGACACCTCCGATGAGGCTTGAAACTAATACTGACAACAAGACAATCACCATGCGTGGTCCCATCGGGGACTTCGACGGTGGCATCTCCGCAGACGACTTCAGGGACTGCCTGAAGGACCACGCAGGTGCAGACGTGACGATCCACCTAGACTCACAGGGCGGAAGCGTCTCTGACGGTCTGGCGATGTACAACGCGATCATGCAGCACGAGGGCGAGGTGACGGTTCACATCGACACTATTGCCGCCTCGATTGCCACTGTGATAGCGTCTGCTGCCTCGAAAGTGATCATCAACAGCAACGCAAAGTACATGATCCACAGGTGCTGGACACAGGCCATGGGTAACTGCAAGGACTTCAGAAGTACCGCAGATATCATGGAGATGATGGACTCAGACATTGCTGAGACATACGCAGAACGCACAGGTCGTGACAAGGAAGAACTCCTTGCCATGATGGACGCAGAGACGTGGATGGACGCAGACGAGGCCCTAGCACAGGGATTTGTTGACGAAATCCACAAGGTGGAGCGTAAACCAAAGCCAAAGGCTGAGGCTGCACTGCCAGAGGTGATGGCTATCTCGCCATTTGCCGTGGCAATCAAGGCCAAAGCGACCGCCAGACGGATGAAAATGAACCTCAAGAAATAGTCATTTAGGCTATTGTATAATAACACCCGTCTGGGAAACTTCTAATTTCACTAACTACTAACATGGAAACAACCATGCAAAGACTCCCTGAAATCGCTGCTCGCCTTGAAGCAATCAGCGTCGAGGTCGAGGCTCTCAGCGACGTTGCCTTAACTGAAGGCAACGAAGCAGAAGCTACCCTTGCACAGATCGAAGCACTTGATACCGAGTTCAACGGACTCAAAGATGAGCAAGTGCGTCTTGAAAAAGTACAGGCACGTATCGATGAGATCGTTGCCTCCCGCGTAACTCCCCTCGCCCCAGCAGTTGAGCCTGAGGCATCCATCGAACCTGAACTTAACGAAGAGAAAAAAGAGATGATTCCAGCACAAGCCAAGTACAACAAGTCAAAAGTATTCGCAACAAGCGAAGACGCATACACCGCAGGCATGTTCCTTGCATCCATCGGTGGCGACCGCAAGGCCAAAGAGTTCATGGCAGCACAGAGCGAAGGCACTGACGACAAGGGCGG
>JAAHTG010002426.1_pt1 | contig 10664 bp, 10 predicted proteins | sample 6116081 | NCBI WGS metagenome assembly JAAHTG01 (sample SAMN13939989, study PRJNA603662) | sponge metagenome | isolation source: marine sponge | host: Mycale hentscheli | place: New Zealand | collected 2005
TAAATCGCGTTGTACGTTGTGCTCTTAAACAAGCATCTTTATGGGGTGAAGAAGGATGTGATATGTCCACTTTTACTACTGAAGAGCTTGTTTTTTCTGCTATTAACCATGATTTAGGGAAGATGGGAGATGAAAATGAGGAATCATACATCCCCCAGGATGACAAATGGAGACGTGATAAGTTAGGTGAAGATTATAAATTCAATACTAAAGTCCCATTTGCTTCTGTCCCAGATCGAGGATTGTTTATGCTCCAATCACATGGTATTCAGTATACATTTAATGAAATGGTAGCTATCCAAACTCATGATGGTTTATATGATGATGCAAATACTAAATATCTTAAATCATTCATGCCAGAGCAAAAACCACGTACTGCACTACCATTTATAGTACATCAGGCAGATCTAATGGCTGCAAGAATTGAATTTGAACGTGAATGGTTACCGAAATTTAAAAATCCCGTGACATCCACAAAAGAAAATTTTACATTAACGAGCAAGCCTAAAGCTATTGCTAGTAAGCAAAACAAAGCTCTAGGTTCAATAAAAAGTGAAGGTTTAAAGAATTTATTAGATAACTTATGATACTAACTATTGTTATTATTTTCTTATCGGTCTTAGTCGTAGTCTTAGGATATACGACTTTTAACCTTCTACGTAAAATAGAGAAGCAAGAAGACATTTTGTCTAGCTATCTAACATACTTAGATAGAATTTCCCGAGTAATAGAGGTTTCAGATAAAAAGCTAAAGACCATAGACGCAAAAGGTACCTTTAGCAGTGACGACGAAGTAGGTTTTTTCTTTCAACAAATCAAAGGGTTACAAGACATCTTGAATGAGTTCACTCTCAAGAAAATCAAATAACCCACTATGCCCAGAAAAGCTAAGAGTAAAAACTACTTCACTCAAGATACAGAAGATGCTATTGTAAGATATAATAATGAACCTGATTCTAAGGTTCGTTCTAAAATTTATGAGCGTGAAATTCATTATGCTTTCTTTAAATTAACAGAAAATATAATTCACACTTTTAAATTTTACTATACAGAAGTAGATGATATAGAACATCTGCAGCATGAAGTAATTACTTTTTTACTATCTAAAATTCATTTATTTGATCCATCTAGAGGGGCCAAAGCATATTCATATTTTGGTACTATAGCAAAACGCTATTTAATCCTCCAGAATCAAAAGAATTATAAAAAACGTATAGATAAAGCTCCAGTAGATGAGTTATTTAAAGATGATACTCACTCTTATAATTTAGATGATCCAGATCCAGCAAACTTACCAATAAACCAATTTCTTAGTTTATATGTAGAGTATTGTACCGAAAATTTAGAAAAGTTATTTCCAAAAAAACATGATGCCCAAGTAGCAGATGCTATTTTAGAATTATTTCGTAAACGAGAGGATATAGATATTTTTAATAAAAAAGCACTTTACATTTACATACGAGAAATGGTAGATGTAAAAACTCCTAAAATTACTAAAATAGCTAACCAGCTATATGGTATATTCAAAGATAATTATATATTTTTCCTTGACAATGGGTATGTAGAATTTGAATAGTTTATATTTATAACCAAATAAAACGTATAAATATGAGCCAACAATTCGAAAAATTAGTCTTTGGAAAGAAAAAATTCGCCGATTTACTCGAAGAAATTTACACTAACCAAAAGCGACGCGAAGCGCAAGTAACCGCGCTTATTTCCGAATTAAAACCGATGGTTACCGACATAGGTGACGCAACATTAATTGTACCCTTAATTAAGGAATACATGGAAATTGGCGTAAAAAATGACGATGCTTTAATTAAAATGGCTACGTTAGTACAACGGGCTCTTAATTCTTCTAATGAAGAAGGTGGTTTAGGAATTTCTGATGAAGAAAAACAACAGCTACTTGAAGAAATGGAGAAGCTACAAAGTAAGTAATTATGGCAAATCCATTTTCTCCATCTTATAATGGTACCCCAAATATTCCTGAAACTACTATTTCAGCAAGGGTAATTAGTATTATTTTAGATGATACTCATCCTTTATTTGATGAATATGGTCAATGGGACTCTATTGGTACTATATTTTATGATAATATAGAATCCCCAAAACCTTACCTCCCAGTAGAAAATCAACAAAGTGAAGCTTTATCATTTTACCCCACAGCTCGACCTTTGTTTCCTCAATATAAAGCATTTCCTCTTATAAATGAGATAGTAGTTTTAATAGAGGGTCCTTCTTTAGATTCATCTACAGAAACAGGAGCAAAAAATTGGTATTATATTAGTGTTGTTAACATATGGAATAGCCAACAACAAAATGTACTCCCAGATCAAATTTATAACCAATATCTCTCAAATAATCAAACAAAAACTACTCAAGAAGTAGCAGCGGGGTCTCCACAAATAGAAAATTCTCCAGATTTAAATATTGAAATTGGAGAAACATTTACAACAAAACAATATATTTATCCTCTTAGACCATATGAGGGAGATGTAATACAAGAAGGAAGGTGGGGTAATAGTATTCGTTTAGGAAGTACTGTTAAAGATCAAGGTAATCTTTGGTCTAATATAGGTAGTAATGGAGATCCTATTATATTAATAAGAAATGGTCAATATAACGCTGTTCAAACTCCTGGGGAATATATCTTAGAAAATATTAATATTGATGATTCATCTATTTATTTAACATCTAATCAACAAGTACCTATTTTTGCTAATAGTACTAATTCATATCTAAGCTATCCAATAGACCCCCCAGTTTTACCTAGTGAATATGATAAAAAACAGATAATTTTAAATTCAGGACGACTAGTCTTAAATGCTTCAGTCGATCATATATTATTATCCTCTGAAAAAACAATTAATCTTAACTCAATCCTTTCAGTTAATATTGACGCTAGATCAGGATTTATAGTTCAAACACCTTCAGTATATTTAGGTGATACTCAAAATGCTCAACCTTTAGTTTTAGGAAATGATTTAGTAGATTTATTAACAGAATTAATTACAGATTTAAATTCATTAACTGATTCATTACAAAATCAAATAATCACCCCAGAAGGTACTCCCTTAGCACCTACTAGCAATGTTGCTCAATTAATTAGTGCTAAAATCCCTGGGTATAAACAACGTTTAAGTGGGTCTTTATCTAACACATCATATACTATATAATGGCTTGGGATCCAACATATGACGCATCAATACCAGTAAATACTGTTCTTTTAGGAAATGGAATTACCTTTTCATTGCAAGAATATAAAAATGCAAAAGGTAAAAATCTTATTAGAGGTAGAGCTCGAAACCCAGATAGATCTTTAATTACATCCGGTACAGCTTATCAGAGTGGGTTATCTAATACTCCATCACCAAGAAGAATTTTTGCAGCATTATACCAGCAAATTTATGGGAGTAAAGGTTATGTCCAAAACCCATCAATAAAGCGAGTAATAAAAGCTAGACAAACTTCTACTCTTCCTCAAAAAGCAAATTTAGCTTATTTAAAACCAAAAGAAGCTCCAACCCCATCCCCTAGGATAGACGCTACTCCTCCTTTTCGCATTACAGATAGAGGTGAAGGAGTTGCTAATTTTCAAAAATTACTTAATGGTGTATTTCCTGATGGTATTTTTGGTGAACAAACAGAGTTTGAAGTAAAAAGATTTCAAGAATTTGAAGGGATTCAAGTTGATGGTATTGTTGGAAATGAAACCTTAAGATTATTAAAAGAACGAGCTCAAAATCTTGTTTTTATACCTAAACCTATAAGTCCCATTGTTAATAGAGAAAACAAACAACAACAAACAGTTGATAAACTACAAACAAATACTTTAATTACTGAAGGATCTCTTTCCCCACAAGTTGTAGTTCAAAATACTCCCACAGACTTAAAACCTAAAGGGTTACAAAGAATTAATAATCTTATTACTACTATAGCTATTGATTCACAAAAAGCTATTGTATTACAACTTCAACAACTTCTTCTTCAATATGGAGTTCAAAAACTACAAGAATCTTTAGATAATGGAGAAAATATTGAAAATTTAAAACAAGAATATTGTCCTACACCTGAAAGATTAGAAGAATTAATTGGAATAAGAAATAATATAGCAGGTTTGTTAAATACTGTTGGAGATAAATTAAATACTCTAACAGTAGGAGTTAACTTTTCAGGTCAATTTGCAGAATTACTACAAGCTTTAGTTAGTGGATTAAAAGGAGCTGAATTTGTTCTAAATCAAGCTGCTAAATTAATTCCACTTATACCTGGAGCTATAGTTTCAGCAGTAAATGATTTGGGTACAATTTCAGATACATTTTTAGTAAAAAAAGATGGGACTCCAATTATACCTACTATAAGACAAGTAGTAACATCTGTTCAACCACCTTTTGCTTTAATCCAACAAGTAATCCAATTATCAGTTAGTCTTTTAGATCAATTAGATGCAATAGTTTTACTTTGTGCCCCAAATGCTACTTTAACATCTACATCATCTACTATAGATAATATTTATGCAACTCAAACAATAGCCGAAAATACAGAAACAGGAAATACTTACAAAGGATTTACTTTAGAAATTGAAACAAGAGCCTTTACTCCTAAAGTAGACCAAAGTAGAGCAGTAGGTAAAAACAATCAAGGAATTGTTTTAATCGCTACAGATTATTCATTTGCCTCTAACCCCAATGTCTTAATAGATGAGCTTAAATTTATTATTGACAGAGATAATTTAAAAGCATACTAATTCAATATTTATAATAAAAAAGCATATGAAAGCTTCGGAATTTAAAACAATCATAAAAGAATCAGTACGAGAAGTCATTCAAGAAGAATTAAGAGAAATTCTTTTAGAAGCCGTTCGTGCACCTAAAACTACAGTAGTATCTGAAACTGCAACCCCAACAAATACACAAACCCTTCCAGAAGGGCAAGCTAAAACACATGGTGAAAGACAACAAATGTTTGAAAGCATTATGGGAGATATGCAAATGGGTAAAAGAGGTCAAGAAGAACTTTCGTTTACTTCTGCAGATGCTCAAGGAGGTTATAACCCAAGAGCAACACCAGGTGCTGATTTAGCCCCAGGTAATGTAGGTTTAGACCAAATTATGGGTTTAATGAAAGGTAAATAATGGCATATCGTATAGCAAATAAATTTCCAATTGATACTAAAGCTGGAAAAGCTATTGGTGTAAGTATTCCATTTTCTGCACCGTGGGTTTTTACTTCTACTTATCAATCAAAAGATTCTATACGAACTAATTTAATTAATTTTTTATTAACTAATAATAATGAAAGAGTATTTCGACCTTCATTTGGTGGAAATTTAAGAGCATTTATATTTGAGTCAATAACTACAGGACAAACTGAATTTATCAAACAAAGAATAGAATCTGATATAGCTAGATACTTTCCTACTATTTTGGTTAAAGGAGTAGAAGTTTTAGGTGCCGAAGATTTAAACACTTTAAACGTAATAGTATCATACGAAGTAGTTAATTTTGGAATTAACGATGAACTAAATTTAACATTCGAACAATAAAATGGCTAATAATAGAGACATAAAATATCTTAATAAAGATTTTACTACTTTTAGAGCTAGGTTAATAGATTATACTAAAACCTATTTTCCTAATACTTATAATGATTTTACGGAATCATCCCCTGGTATGATGTTCTTAGAAATGTCAGCTTATGTGGGTGATGTTTTAGCATTTTATATGGATAATCAAATTCAAGAGAATTTTATCCAATTTGCTAGGGAAGAAAATAATTTACTTACTTTAAGTTATATGATGGGTTATACTCCTAAAGTAACATCAGCAGCAAGTACAGATATTTCATTTTACCAAATAGTTCCTGCAAACGCTGCGTTTGATCCTGATTATACTTATGCCTTAGAAATCCCAGAAAATACTCAAATTTCTTCTAATGCAGATACATCAATAGCATTTTTAACTGAAACTAAATGTAATTTTGCACTTTCAAGTTCATTAGATCCAACAGAAGTTTCTGTCTATTCTACAGCAGGATCAAACCCAGCATATTATCTTTTAAGAAAAACTCGACGAGCTATATCTGCTACTATTAATACTACAACTAATACAGTTAATGCTCCTACTGATTTTTACACTATAGATTTAGAAGCTCAAAATATTATTGGTATATTAGATATTAAAGACTCTGATGGTAATGAATATTTTGAAGTACCTTATTTAGGTGAAGATATGGTATTTGATTCTATTAGAAATACTAATCCTAATGATCCTAATTTCTTTAATGATACTGATGCTGCTTATTTACTTAAAACTAAACAAGTAGCTAGGAGATTTGTTACTAGATTCACTTCAAATACAAATTTACAAATTCAATTTGGAGCAGGTACAAGTAGTGATATTACAGAAGATATTGTTCCAAATCCTACAAATGTAGGTATTGGTTTACCATTCGAAAAAAATAAATTAACAACAGCATATTCACCTACTAATTTTATATTTAGTAATACTTATGGTGTTGCACCTGCTAATACAACCTTAACTATTAGGTATTTAACAGGTGGTGGTGTTGGAGCCAATGTTCAAGCAAATCAATTAACTATACTTGATAGAAGTAATGTTAAATTTATTAATAGTAATATTACAAATTCTACTATTGCAACTACAATCATAAGTGGTACAGCTGCTCAAGGTGGTTTAAATTGTACTAATTTAATAGCAGCAACCGGAGGATCAGATGGTGATTCTATAGCTGAGTTAAGGTTAAATACTTTATCATCATTTGCAAGTCAATTACGTAATGTAACAGCTGATGACTATTTAGTAAGAGCTTATAGTTTACCTTCTCAATATGGTAGCTTAGCTAAAGTATTTGTTGAAAAACCTAGATTAGCAGTAACATCAAATGAATCTGTTTTAGATATGTATATCTTATCTTATAATGTAGAGGGACAATTGCAAACAGCTTCTAATGCTTTAAAACAAAATTTACAAACTTACCTTTACCAATATAAAATGGTAGGTGATTCTCTTAATATTAAAGATGGATTTATTATTAATATTGGAGTTAATTTCGATATTATAGTTTTACCTAATTATAACAGTAATCAGGTATTATTATCATGTATTCAATATATTAAAACATTTTTTGATATAAATGATTGGCAAATTAACCAACCTATTATATTTAGTAATTTATATGTTGGGTTAGATGCTATAGAAGGAGTTCAAACAGTAAAAAATATTGAAATAACTAATAAAGTAGGTACTACAACTAATGGGAATACTTATTCAGAATTTGCATATGATATCCCGGGGGCAACATTAAATTCCGTAGTTTATCCTTCAATTGACCCAATGATTTTTGAAGTTAAATTCCCAAATTCAGATATTCAAGGTAGAGTAGTACAAATATAATATTAAAACATGGCTGTATATAAAATTTTTCCATATAAAGACACTTCACTGTATTCATTATACCCAGATATGAATACGGGTATTGATCCTATTAATCAAGTATCTAACTTAAATTTTGCTTTACTTACTTCTGCTACAGTTGCAAGATCTTTAGTTGAATTTTCCTCAGAAGAAATTGTTGATCTTTTAGATGGAATAATTAGTGGTTACAAGTGGGATGCTTATTTTAAAAATTATATTGCTACAGCACAAGGTATTGTAGAAACTTCTACTATAGAAGTTCGACCTGTAGCTCAATCATGGAATAATGGTACTGGTACTTATTTAGATTCTCCAATTACAACTGATGGTTCTACTTGGAATTCAAACCAATTTTTAAATGGAACTTCATGGTCTTATATGAATGGGGGCTCATTTACTAGTGGAAGTTTTAAAGTAACAGGATCATATGCAGAAGCTTCTTCATCATTAGGTGGAGGTAATTGGGTAATTAGTGGTTCTGATGGTACAAGCTATTATTCTTCACAAACATTTGGTTTAAGAAGTCCAAAGGATTTAATAATTAATTCTACTACTACTGTTGATTCTTGGTATAGTGCATCTTCTGGGTTAGGTGGAATTGAAAATAATGGATTTATTATTAAATGGGAAGATGCTATTGAGTTTAATCCTTTTAAACAAGTTCAGCCTGTAGTACAATATTATAGTATTGATACAAATACAATATACCCCCCACAATTAGAATTTAGATGGGATGATTCAGTATGGGCTACTTCATCAACTATTCCTGTATTAAGTCAACCAAACTGTTTTGTATCATTAGCAGAAAATCCTGGTGTTTTCCTCTCAGAAAGTGTTAATAGATTTAGATTAAATGTTCGCCCAAAATACCCAAAAGTAGTATTTGCAACAGCTTCTTTGTATACTAAACAACATTATCTACCCTCAGGCTCTTCATTATATGCAGTAAAAGATTTAGATACTGATGAATATGTAATAGATTTTGATGCACAATATACTAAATTAAGTGCTGATACTACATCAAGTTATTTTGATCTCTATATGAATGGTTTAGAACCAGAAAGATATTATAAAATATTAATTCAAGCAACTGCTGGTGGAAGTACTACTATATATGATGATAATTACTACTTTAAAGTTTCTAACGGATATTAAATATGGGTACTCAAGTAGACTTAGTAAGACAAGAATTTGAGAAAAATAGGTATAACAGAAATATAGATACTTCTTTTTCTCAATTTGTAGCACCTACACTTCCAAGTGCTAGTGCTCCTCCTTCTGTGCAAGAATTTTTTCAATATTATGAACAAATATTTTATGTAATACCTAAAGAAGGTGATATTAATTCTCATAGATATTTAATTAATACTAGTGAAGCGTACATTGGAGCCTCAGAACAATCTGATGAATTAAGAGCTTTACAAGAAGAAATAACCGCATTAAGAATCCAGTTACTTCAAGCTCAAACAGGACCTGCTCAAACAATTGTAGATACTTTATCAGCTTCAAACTTAAACTTGCCTGAGTTACCTGAAGTACCTAACTTGGATATTCCTAGTAGTTTTGATATAAACATTTCAGGTGATAACAAATTAGGTAATAATAAATCATCAGCTAAAAAAAGGGCAGAACGTAAAGCGGCTAAAAAACGATTACAAAAGAAATTAGAAGAACAAAGAACTAATAGACCACCTGATAAAGAAAATTTAGATAGACGTTCGGGAAACTATAGTGTAAATGATATAAGTCAAAAATAATGGCATTAAATAAAAATATAATAGTTTCTCCTCTATCTGTTGAACCCTCCACAGTTCAAAATTATTCGGCAGAAGATTTAGTTAATCTTGATTCTTTATCTCTTCCTTCAACGTTTATTCCTTTTGAAGATGTTATTGAATTTTATGGGTATGATTTAAATGGTAATATTGTAACCCAAAATTTAGATTTTAGAGATTATCAATTCCCTAATACAGGTTTAGGTACAGTAGCATCGGGTTCTGAAAATCAATTTAATGATGTTTCTATACCTCAATCTAATAATAAAGCTACTCAAATTAACCTTAATCCAGGTCAAAATGTTTTAGATTTAGTAGGAACTAAAGGCCAATTTAATGTTTATTATAATTTTTCCAGACCAATATTAGGTTCAACTTATCAACAAACTTATGTAATATCTGAAATTTCATCAGATAGAACAGAATTAAGATTAATTAGTAATGATATTTTAGAACCTGAAATAAGAGAATCTGTTACTTTATATAAAGAAAAAATCCAATCTTCTGAACTAATCTCAGATTTTTACTTAAATTTAGGAAATAATAATTTATTACTTTGTTTAAATTTAGATATATTTGAGGGGGATTTGATAATAAAATTATATGAACCTTTACCTCTTAATTTTAATATTAAAGTTAATTGTTGGTTTGTAGAAGAAGTAGCTGAATCTGTAGGTTATAATGTTAATATTATTGATGAAATAATAGATGATATTATAAGTCCTACTTTAAGTGGTCCTAACTTTAATTTACCAATTACCAATCAGGTTAATAATTCTACAGAATATGCAGCCTTTGATTCTCTTACAGGAGGTGGACTTACAGGAACTGCATTAACAGGTTCATACCAACAAATTCAATCTTTATTTGAAGAACAAGGTATTGAAATTAACATTGATTATACAGATTATGCTAATTTTGTCAATTTTTCTTCAGCTACAGATAGATTAAATAATTTTTTAGATAAAGTAAAGCAAATAGAAGCTTATTCTTCTTCATTAGGAGCATCTTTAAATTTAGCTCAAAATAATTCAGCTATTACAGCAAGTAATGCTTTATATCAGAATTTAATAAATGATATTACTTCAAAATTTGATGGGTACGAATATTATTTATATTTTGAGTCTGGAAGTAATACTACAGGAGTTCAAACTTACCCAAAAACAAATACAACTCCACCATTTACCTTATATTCATCATCAAATACTGTAGTAACAGATTGGTATACAATTCAATCTACTAGTGCTTCTGATTATGATAATTTAAATCAAGATTTATTATTAAATACTATACCACAATATCTTAGAGATGATCCTGCAAATGCTTCGTATGAAACATTTATTAATATGGTTGCTCAAGAGTTTGATAATACTTGGGTTTACACTAAAAACATAACTACAAGATTTGACTCGGATAATAGAGTAAACTTTGGTATATCTAAAGATTT
>JAAHTG010002427.1_pt1 | contig 10662 bp, 4 predicted proteins | sample 6116081 | NCBI WGS metagenome assembly JAAHTG01 (sample SAMN13939989, study PRJNA603662) | sponge metagenome | isolation source: marine sponge | host: Mycale hentscheli | place: New Zealand | collected 2005
CTTTTACTTGGTTAAACTCTGAATAATCAAAAGTTGCTCCCGCTTCCTGTAACTCCTTATATTGTTCAGCAAATTGTGTAGCATCTAAACTGCCTTTTGTTCCATCTGAGAGCGTATAAAGTACCTTAGAATTAGTCTTAGCTAATGTATCGTCAAAATCAAACACTCTAGCTTTTTTCTTAGGAGCTTTATCATTAGATCCTACAACTTTAGCTTTTCTAAGTATATTTAGTTTATCAACAATTTCGTCAGTTGTTAAACCTTCTATCTCTATACCAAACTCTTTTAATAAAGCTTCGTCAGTTTTTCTTGATTGTTCTTGCACTTGAGCAACACCTTTTTCAGAAAGTATTGCTAGCTTAACTTGTGCAGGATTTTTTTCATTACGTACTTCTTTAGTATATTTAGTTACAAAGTCAGACCATTCTTTAGCAGACATGTAGTCTTTAACTTTCTTATAACCATCAGCTATTGCATCAGCTAAAGCTTTACCACCTTGATAAGCTAACTTAGTAGCTCTTAATCCACCTACAACTATATTTATTGGTACAGCACCTAAGTTTGTTTGTAATGTACCTTCAGTTCCTGTAAGTTCTGTTAACTTAGCTATAGCTCTATCAATTAAGTTTTCTACTTTATCTCCAGTTTGTTCAGCTATAGATTCTTGTTGTAACTTTTTAACATCAGGTATAACAGTTCCATCAAAACCAACATTAAATGTTTGTGCAACACTTTTGTTTGTTTTAAAAAACACAATACCATTTGGATTAATACCACCATCAATAGAATTTACAAGTGTATTAAAATATCTAGCCCAAGAATTATCCGCTAAAGTCCACCCTTTAGGCATATTTTCATTTAAACCAACAGGTTTTAGTTTGTTATCATCATTTTTATTTAATGCTACTTGAAAATAATTTTTTCTAATACCTTTAAAAACAGAATCAACATTACCATCTAATATACTATACAACAAATAATTACCTACCATAGATGAGGGCATAGTGTGTTCTTCTCTCATCATGCCTTTAGACAAATTAGTAGAATATGCTCTTAACGGAGCTGCCATTCTTAGTATATGACCTTGACTATTAGTTGCTGTTTTAAAAAAAGTAGCTATATATTTAGCATTTTTAGGATCATCTTTATACATAGTTTCAAATTTTTTAACTACATATTCTAAAACATCCATGTTTGTTTCTTGTTTTTTAGAAACTTCTTGCCAATTGTTTTTATATTCTGATATTAATTTATTTCTTAATTCATCAGATTTATTTAAATTTTCATATTTAACTCTACCAAAATCTGACCAATTGCCTTTAAAATCATTTGGTAAAAACTCAACAGAATTTAAAAATTCATTATAATCGTTCACATTATCAAAAGCAAATCTACTAGATGATTTATTAAAACTTTCGGAACTTAATTCAAAAAACTCGCGAGGAAAATATGTTGCCATTTTTCTAAACCAAGTTTTTAACTCTTCTCTGTTTTTTTGATTATTGCTATTTATTACTAAAGTTTTTCCAAGATCAACATTTTTATTGGAAAATTTTGATAATATTTTATCATAAGAATTTTTTCCTCCTATTATATTATCTTTTATAGTATTAAAAGATTTTTGAAAAAAGTTAATAGCTTTACCTAGTCCTTTAGAAACATTATTAACATTGTATGCTGCGTTTTCAAAATCTTTAGTTTGTTGTTCTTGTTGTTGCTGCTCAGCAAACCTCTGTCTAAACTCAATATCGTTTTCTAATAGATTAATAGCTTCACGCGCTCCCATAGAAACAGCTAATGCTTCCACTAAATGCATTTGTCTATCTGATCTAGTATTTTTAGCTATATTAGGATCTGTTATATAATTTAATATACCATTAACGCTTAATTTATTTAATGAAACTTTTTCTAAAACTCCATTAACATCTTTTAAAAAACCAGCTTCTACAAAAGGATTTATACCATCTTTGCCTCTAGCTTTACGCATTGCTTCAACTGATATTGCGTCATAAAATGCAGCAGGATTTGCTTCAATAGCATTAGTTAAACCTGGATTTTTTTTAGTATTTTTTAATCCTAGCTTTTGTTTTATATCAGTATATAAAGCGTCTTTAAAAGTTTGAGCTATATCTGATTTAAATTTAGTAGCATCTACTTTTTGTTGTGTAGTTAATAAAGCTCTTTTAGCAACATCTTTGATTGTTGTTAATAAATCATTGCTAATATTTAAAGCTTTAGCTGTATTTATGTTTTTAATCTCTGGTGCAACTTCTGAATCTTCTTCAGCCATAATACTTTGAACAGTATTACTTTCTAAATCTTTTGTAAATTGTTCATTAGATATATTTTCTAAAGCCGTAGCACCTATGGCTCTTTTTGGTAAAATGTTTTGAATATAAGCACCTAAAGGAATAGATCTATTATATGTTCTTAATACGTCTAATAATTCTGTTTCTAAATTGCTTTCATACTGAGCTTTAGTTCCTCTACGCAAATCTTGTGGTATAGCATTATAAACTTGATTTGATAGTTTTTTTATAAAAGGCATTTGTGTTTTAAGTATAACTTTAAAAGGTTTATCTGTTAATACGTTTTTACCATCTTTATCTTTAGTAATAGTACCTTCAGCAACGCCTTCATCAAAAGCCTGTTGTAAGTCTTGAGAAGCCTTTACGCTTGTTTCTTTTATACCTTCTATATTGTTTTTCAAATCAACAGCTGTGTTAGCTATTTTATTTGTTTCAGTATTATATTCAGAAGTTAATTTTTCAAAATCTGCATTGTACTGTTGTTCTGAAATAATATTTTCATTAAAGTCTCTGTTTAATGATTGTAAATCTTCTTCTAATTTTTTTTCTAATTTAACTTTAGTTAATTCAACTTTTTCTTTAACAGGGGCCACCTCTGGAGCCGCATCTCTATTTTCTGCTTCTTCTGCTATACCTTGTATTCTGTTTTTAGCTTCAATGTATGTTGATTTAAAACCATTTAATGCAGCTAAATATTCTTTTCTAGGTATAACACCTTCCGCATATTCTTTGTTTAAAGTGTTGGTTCTTTTTATTTGCAGCTCAGCTAAATCTCCTATGTTATTTACTTCGTCTATTTCTTTATTAGTAAGCTTAGGTATTATAGAATTACCTTTTACAATTCTATTATTTAATCTTTGTTTTACATTTTTTATATTTTCTTCAATACCTTGTCTAGTTACTTGACTTCTAGCTTTTTTTAAGTCTTGTTGTAATACAGAAAGTTCATCAATATCAGCTTCTATAGCTGCAGAATCTACTGGTGCTCTTAAATTATTTACTGCTTTTAAAAGTTTTTTACTAGCCATGCCAGTTCCTTTTATACCACTGCCACCAAAAAATCCTTGTATTCCTTCTTCTAATCCTTCTTGTGAAGATAAATGATCAAAAAATGCTGTAGATGCTTTGCTTGAGTCACCTGTTTCTCCTAAAACATCATTATATTTAGTTGCTCCACCTTGATACATTTCTGTACTTGCTTCTGTTAGTCCAGTACCTAAAAGACCAGCAGCTTTAGTGCCACTAGTAGATGATAAAAATTTAGGACCTAAACCTTTAGTTATTTTAGCTAAACCTAAGTTTTCAGCTAAAGCTTGTGTAGTTGCTATTCCAACAGGAACACTAGTGTTAGCTTCACCATCTAATATTAATTTTTCTAAAGTTTTACCTTTTCTATCAGCTAAGCCCTGATTATAATTAATAAAGTTTTCTGCTGCAAAATCAAAAAAGTAACCTGATCCAAGAGTTGCCATACCGTAAGCTACTGATCCTAAAACGTTTAAACCAGAGCCAAGTATTGCTGCTCCTCCTTTTAAATACTCTCCTTGTTTAAAACTTTCTATTATAGGCAGCGTTGCTTTGTTTCTTTCTTTTTGTTTTAAAAAATCAGGTATACTTTCTAATAATTCATCTGTTCCTAATCCTTCAACAATAAATTTGTTTTCTTTATTTTCTTCAACAAATTTATCAACATTTTCCTGACCAAACATAGCATTATAAATAGCTGATGAAGCTATATCAACAGCTTCTGAGTCACCAGAATAAAATTCAGCTGTTTTTGTTATACCTTCTAAATAAGCATTATTATAAGCATTTTTAAAACTAGTTGTAATATCTAGATCATGTACTGCTTGAGCTCTTTGTTGTTCTTCAAGTCTTAAAACTTTAGCTTCTTCAAGAATTTGTCTACTAGTTTGTTCTATTTGGTCTGATGAAATATCTACATCTTCTAAAGGATTTTTAGAATCTAATAAATATTGTTGTGCAATATCTTGAACATATTGTTTTTGTTTGTAATCAAGTTTATCAAAATTTAAACTACTTAAATCTTCTTGTATGTTTTCAATTGATTCACCTAAAGTTTTATCTGCTATTCTTTTATTTTCTTGTTGTTTTTTTAAATCTAAAAAAGATTCAAACTCTTCTTTTTCTTCTAATTTAAATTCTCCTTGATTAAATCTTTTTAATTTATCAGGTTGTAATTCCGACAAACCAAGATCCGATTGCGATTCCGTAACGACGGTTTCCGCCGCTGCAGGTGCAATCTCGTCCTCTACAACGGCTTCTGTCTTTACTTCTTCTTCGTCTTTATCTTTTTTTACAATATTATATGTAGATATATATTCATCAACACTAAGTCCTTTAGCTGTAGCAGCTTTTTCTACTTGTTCAAGTGTAAATTCTGTACCATTGTATTCAAACATACTTAATATTATTATTATTTTATTATGGAAGTTGTGTTAATATAGATTCGCTTAAAACAGAATCATTTTTTGAAAAATCTATAAAAGCTTGAGTTATTGTTTCTTGAGGTATTCCATATCCTACACCAATTGCTGAGAATATATCTTCAGGATCAGTCATACCGTATGGTATAAATACTTTTGGTCCATCGCCTTTTTGAAACTCTAATCCAGGAACTTTATTATCGTCAACTAATATAGCATTTTCACCCGTACCAGAAACTTTTTCTGCTTCTTTATTATCTGAAACAAAACCTAAACCAGCTAAAGCACTTATAATGTTAGGATTTAAAACCGGCGAACTAACAGGGCCAACACCTTCTTTGCTTTCATCAGAACCTATACTAGTAGTTTCCATTAATGCATCATAGAACTTTCTTAAACTATCAACATTATTTTTTGTAGCACTAGGATCTTTACCGTCATTTACTAATGTTCTATTTTTTATTCTTTGAGCTTCATTTTTTAATCTTAATTCTTCGTTTTTACGTCTATTAAAATCGTCATTTATAAATAAAGCTTGACCTTTTTGAATATAACGTTTTTCCATTTCATATTCAAGCTGATTGCGGTAAGATTTTTTACCTAAAATTCTATCATCTACCGGTGGCTCAAAACCATTAGCGCCTTCACCTGTGTTTTCAGCCATCATATCTACCTGAGATGGAGTAAAACCTAACCAATCAACAGCAAAACCTTTAGCGTTATTTTTATCTTTAGCATTCATAGAATTAGCACCAATGTCATTCATTGTTTGATTAAATGTATCTCTATAAGATCTTATTAATTCATCATTGCTACCATCATATATATTTCTGTCATATGCAGAAGCGTTTAATGCTTGTAACATATCTCTAGGATCAGCAGCTTTATAAACAACACCTGGTAATTTATCTGTATCTTTTAATGATACATCTACTTTTTCACCACCAATTGTTTTTCCTACTAAAAAATTACCATTATCTCTTCCTTCAACACGTAAATCATTATTAGGTGTTATTAGTGTATTAGCAAAATCTAATGCAGACATTGGATTATAACCTGATATTTTATCATTATTTAATCCTTGTTGATAATTCATTACCATTGCTGTCATTTGAGCTTTTGAAGCTTTTAATGCACCTACTTCTGCTAGCACTTCAGCTTTACCTCTAGCTCTTTGGCTAGAAGATAATGATTTATCATTTTCTATATTAGCATATGCGTCAGGTAAAAAATTAGCTGCATCTTGAAAATGTGTTTCTATACTGTCATAATCACTCATTCTTGGAACAATTAATCCTGAGTATTCTCTCATTTTCATTTGTTCCATAGCGTAATCTTCCATGTCCATCTTGCGTTGACGATCTTGTTCGTCACGCATGCGATCCATTCTAGCTCTATTCTGACCTATAGCATCTTCAACTGCAGTACCAATTCTTTTTGAACGATCTGCGTAATTACCTGTTCCGTAGACTTTTGCCCACTCTCCTATTGTTGCCATATTATTCTATTTACCCAAATAAACCATCACCACCTAGTCCACCACTAGCGGCCATTAAACCAACATCTAATATACCACCTATTCCACCTACAGCATCTGCTGTTGCTTGTGCTCTAGCATCTTTTGCTGCTTGAAATTGACCAGCTCTTCTGTTTAATATATCTTGTTGTCTACCATATTGCATAGACTGTACACTCATATCTCCTTGAGCTGCTAATTCTGATGCTCTTATATCTGTTTGAGCAGCAAATCGATCTGCAGCAACCTGTTGACCAACATTAAATTGTTGACCTTGGTTTTGTGCTGCCATATTAGCTAATGCAAACTGATTACTAGCACCAAATTGCTGTTGAGCAAATTGATTACGTGCAGCAACATTAGATCTTTCCATTGCATTGTCTGCACCGAATTGAGCTAACGCAAATTGGTTAGCTGATTGAGCGCCAAACTGTGCGGCTTGATTTTGTGCTTGAGCTCCAAATCTAGCTGCTTGATTTTGAGCTTGAGCTCCAAATTGTGCTGCTTGGTTCTGTGCACCTACATTAAATTGACTTTGACCTAAATCAAACTGTGATGCTACGTTACCTTGTGCCAACTGTGCTCTTTGTAATTCTGACTCACCACGGGCTCGCATCATTTCATTAGACTTAACTTGTCTATCAATATCAGCAGATATACCTGCTTTAGACTTTGCTGCAGCTGCAGCTAATGCGGTAGCTCCACCAGCTCCAGTGCCTGCTTGTGCTGCTAAATCTTGAGAAGCTGCTAATGATTGATCTGCTTCTTGAGCTGCTAATTCTGCACCAGCTGTTGACACCTGAAGATTATTCATTGTGTTTGTAAGTCCTGTTGCTGCTCCTCTTGCTAAACCTGTAACATTTGTGCCTTTAGCTATATATCCTTGTGAATCATATCCTACAGAATCATAACCTTGTGCTGATCCTAATCTTGCTGCTTGGCCTTGAGCTGCAGCTCCTAGTTGACCAACCTGAGCTGTTTGCGCATTAAAAGTTCCTGGATCATAAGATCTACCTTCAAGTCCTGATAATGCATTTTTAAATTCAAAGTTTTCAACATCTCTTTCAGCTGCTTCAAAACCTCTTTTTGTATCTTTCTCTGTTTGACGTCTTTTCCTACCTCCAAAAAGTGAGGCTACGCCTTTTGCTACTGCTCCCATTTAGTATTTCATTATTAATTCGTAAGACGGAGTTTCATCGCAATAATACTCCGCTTGTTTATATTTGTCTAATAACATACCTTCCTTTGCCCAAGCAAATGCGTATTTATAACCCATGTCTTCAGCAAAATCAGTTGTAAAATCTACTAAGAGTTGCAATGCATCACTTCTGTCTGTGTCTTGATAAGATTTATCACTAACTACTACAGCTGGAATCGCAGTCTTACTGTTTGTCATCCATAGCCACATGGCTGCAATAGGATCATCTCCTTTGCAAACCATAAAGCCACCTAAGCCTTGTCTTTTTTCTTCTTGTTCGTCACCTACTCTAAAAGAACCAGGTAACATATCACGAGGGAAGCCTTCGGCTTTATAAGCTTCCCACCACTTTGGTATTAAATCCCAATCGGATTCTTGTAATTTTCTTACTTGTAATTGCATATAATTTAATTTGATGAATTTACCGCTTCCGCGTTTAAAGCAAACAATTCTTTTTCTGTTGAAGCGTTTGCTGTTGGTAATGTTAATTTAACTAAAGCAAATGCACCTTTAATTCCACTTACTATTTTATTGTCTGTCTGTGTTAAAGTACCATTGACAACAATATAATTTGGTTCTGATGAACTTATCGGCGCAAAATACTTGCCTTCTTTTTCCTGAAAAGGAAATGTTACTATTGCTGCCATATTTATGCTTGATTTACTGTTATTACTTGTGGTGTTAATGTAACTCGATCGTTTGTATCTCTTATTGTAAATGTACCTGTTCTGGCAGATCCAGTATTATTAGTTGTTGCTGACAATGTAAATGAAGCGCCTGGCGTTAAAACCCTAGTACTATTTGTACCATCTAAAAGTATCCAATCAAATCCAGTATCAGGACTTGCTGTTCCATGAACATTCCACGATCCAGTTATCACAACAGAATCTCCTGCGTTATTTAATGTTTGAGGAGTTGTTGTGTTTCCCAACGTTGCCGTAGCTGGACCTATTGTTGTTATAGTAGGAGTAGCTGTTGTATTTCCTGTTAACACGGGTATTTGTATGTTTATTACTAATATACCAGCAGAAAAACCGTCTGAAGCTGAATCATTAAGAACATTGTTTACCACTGTGCCTGCTGGATAACCCGCAGCACTATCGGTATAGCTAGAACTTGTTAAAACTTGAGTATTTGTACATGTATATGTTATTGTTGCAAATCTTGTTGTGTTAGCCTCAAAAGGTGAATTATAATATGCTATACTTACTTGCTCACCTGATGGTACTGCTATTGTACCTGGAGAAACAACATTACCTTGAGCCCAGTTTAACGTGTACTTAAGCGTTGCATTTCCATTTACTGTTATAACACCAGCCGTTGCTGTATTTGTAACAGTAACAGGTAAAGTATATTCAACATTGTCACCTGATCTTTGATTTGTTAAAGTACCAGGATTTACACTAGCTGGAATACCTGAAGTATCTACCGTTATATTTGCGTTATCAACATAATAATTAGTAAAAGCTGCTGTTGTAAAAACAACATCATTACTTCCAGCTGTGTTAAACACTCGCGATGCGGGTGTTAACGCTGCGTTAGATATTGTATCTACCATGTTTACCGTCAGTAAAGCAACAGTAAATGCTAAACTAGCACCAGTTCCACCTATATTTAAAGTTTGTATACTATTAGAATTACCTACCGTATGCTGAACTAAAAATACTAATTGATTTTCATTTGTTATAGCTTGTGGGTTTGTTATGGTTAACGCACTTCCAGAAGCCTGAGTTAATGTTACATTGTTTACATTTGTAAATTTAAACTGTGAATTCAAAGGCTCAACAAATATAGCCCACTGTACACTCTGATTTTGCTTAGCTTGAACTGTGTTAGCTCCGTTGAAAACAGAATTAGGTGCGGCACCGTTTAACTGTAGTGTTGTTGTAAAAGATGTTGCTAACACTGGTAATATTCCTGAAGCACTTAGATCTGTTTCTATATACTCTAGCTCCCAGCCAGTATCACCTTCGTAGCTTAAGCTATTATATTGTTTTACAAGAGATGGAGCATCGTTAAATATAGGTATAACATAAGACTCTTGTGTTCCAGAATTATAAAAATTATTTCTAGTTACATTAGCACTATGGTGTTCCCACATTTTACCACCATTAAAAGTATAATATGTGTTATTCAAAGATAAACCACCTTCTTGTTTATAACCTCTAAAACTTGTCCATCCACCTGATCTATCATCAAATGTTACTGTTAAATAACCATCTGATGCTGTTGCTGCGTTTGTATCTTCATTACTATCAAAGCCTTCACCTATAATAGTTAATTCATACATACGACTATATTCATCATAAGATCCTATAACAGATGTAGATTGTTTTAATGCATCTCTAAAAAAGTCACCCATACCCACTTGAGATATTTCAGTAATACCATTTTGAGATAATCTTAATACAGTACCTCTATTTTTATCAGTAAAATATCTTGAAAAGCCAAAGCTTGCAAAAGATTGAGGATCATTTGATATTCCAAATTCACCAGCAAAAGCAGCTACTGTTCCTAAAAATTGCGTATTACTTGTTACAGGCACTGCACCGCCTTCAGCTGAATATATAAAGTTCTTATCAATAGGCGATCTAGATACTTTATCTTCCTGAAATATTAATATTTGTGTATCATCAACAAACATTTTTTGCACAGAACCATTTAATGGATCAAGAGAGATAGTTAGACCACCCTCAGATTCATTAAATTGATTTATATAGTTAATACCAGTTCTAGAGTTTAAAAGTCCGCTAGAATGTATAAGAGTGTTGTTTCTTCTTTCTTGAGTAAAGTTTTCTTGCACAACATAAGCTCTAACGCCTACATCAAAAAAAGGTTGATTAAAACCTGCTTTAATTCTATTTATTTCTATATGATTACCTGCTGTAAAAGTTAACAATATACAATTAAAAAATTCTATATCAATTGCTGTTGCAGGTATTTCAGATACCAAACCTCCCGTAGATGTTTCAAAAAATATATCTAACTCAGAACTAATAGGTTCTGTTTCAAAAACACATAAACCAGTAGATACTGCGTTACCGCTATTATCAATAGTTGTAACAGTTGCATCACCTGATGGATTTGAAATGGATTGTACTGAAGTTAAAGCTGAATATGGAGACGTATAAATATTACCACCAGCTAAATATTTAGGATAAACAGATACATTACATGGAGATATTGTTGCTG
>JAAHTG010000275.1_pt2 | contig 10660 bp, 15 predicted proteins | sample 6116081 | NCBI WGS metagenome assembly JAAHTG01 (sample SAMN13939989, study PRJNA603662) | sponge metagenome | isolation source: marine sponge | host: Mycale hentscheli | place: New Zealand | collected 2005
CCTACTCTGGGCCAATAGCGCATCTCTGGTTCTGCGTTCATAATGCTTGTATGTAAGCACACCTACTTAAAAGTTCTTAAAACTGATTACAGCAGAACCATTCCAAATGGCTTTAGCAATTGTCAAGGAGTCAGTCTCTGATTCACCGTTGATAAAAAACTGTTTGCCTTGATGTTGTTCCAAATCAATAATGATTTTCATTTCATTTAATGGAACGTTGGGTGGAATGTATCTTTCATTCTTCTTCATCATCAATCACCAAATCGAGAGTTTCAGCAGAAACCCAATTATCCGAAGTCATACCATTTTTGGATTTGAAAACACGACTTGTTCGGAAACCTTCTTTGGAACGAACTTGGTCAGAAAAAAGTCTGCCAGCGCATTCAAGATTCCACGGTTTTTCAGAAAATACTTTTCTCCACATCATTTGTGTGGATAAATCCATTGGAACTGGACACATAACAATACCAAACAAAGTATCATAAGACAATTCTCCAATGAGAACATGAAGTCCTGTGCCTGATGAACTGGTTCGCACCCACACACGAGGTCCAAACTCGGAACATAAAACTGAAAGTGCTTTCAAAACTTTGGGGTTGGATAGGTCAGTATCATCCCAATCGAAAGTTAAACCAGAACTCATCGAGTTCAATATGTCTTATCACCGACTTAAATGTTTTTATTCAGCAGTTGATTTCCATGCTGCACAAACCCAATCGGCTCGAACTTCTGGATTGCCTGAAAACAATCCACAAAAGTATTCACCATTAAGAAACATAACATGAGCGCAATTGCTACAATTCTTTTCAAGATTGCCTTCTTTGTAGGCTTGCGGCAACGCTTCAGGAATGGGTTCTCCATTTGGATAATGGGTCATCCTCATTGTATCACCTTAGAAACAGTTGCCGGGGCGAGACTTGGGGTCGAACTGAATTGAGTTGCTGGATGGTTGATACGACATAGGTGTGTAATCCGCAGGAGCAGAAACTTGTTCAGCCTCACTGGTTTGAGTTTCTTCTTCAGGAACGTAATCTTTCTTATCAGTCTTAATGTAAGTAGTTGCCTTACTGTTAGCACGCTCGATGTCCTCGGTGTTGCCTTCATCAGCAGGTCCAACAGCAGCCGTAGGTGTAAGTGTCAAGTCATCTCCATTAGGACCCGACCAGAAATAACAAAGGTCATTGTCTGGGTGTGTTGGTTCTCCGTCAGTCATAGGATGTTCTTCGGTGTAACGTTCTTCCCAATGAGTAAATGCTACACAATCTGGGTCGTCGTGGCAAGTTTTAGCACACGCTTCTTTTCCGATGATAGTTTTACGGGCTTCGGGTTTTTGTAAATCACTACCACCATAAGCAGGATACAAAGAACCAGTAGATGAAGTAAAGTATTCTGTGGCTGAAACACATTTGCCTTCAGGGTTACAATGCGGTTTATCGGATGTGCATCCCATATCATCACTACATTCTGGTGCGGTGGTTGTAGGTGCAACAGCAGTAACTGGAACAACATCAACAGGCTCGTCGCCCTTGAACTTCCAATAAGCGAGGCCACCAGCGACTACTGCACCCAAAATACCGATTACTTGCGCTTGTGTCATATTTATTATGGTTCGCTACTGATACTTAAAGTTTAGCATCAATAACGATAAGAAAACTTCTTCGGGTAGGAACTGGGATGACCATCTCTGAACACATAGAATTGTTCATAATCCATAATTTTTGGAGTTTTCATATAATGATATTTAACTTCAATGTTGAATCCTTGATAACTCATACTTTCGCACCATTCTTCTATGTATCTGGCTTCTGATTCGTTGATTCTAATTCCATACGAATCGCCGCCACTTCCCAAAAAGTGAACAGAAATCGGTTTCATGTATGCTGGGTTTTTACTATCCTTCAGAATCATCAGCGATTTTTTAAGAAGTTGTAACATACGCTTTTCGTCGTCAAAGATTCTAACAACTTCGTAGTTTTCTATGAAATAATTGAGATTTTTCATAATTTCTGTTTCCTCATCCTTCCAATGTGCCAGACCACTAAAGGCTGCTGGTGTAAGTCCTCCTCCTGCGGGTGCTGGCAATTTCCAATCATCCTTCCGACGGGTCGGGAATTGTTCAGTAAAATATCCGTTGCGACAGATGTAAAAATCCTGACTCCACCTTGCATAAAGGTTTTGCCCATCCCGACCATAAGCCAGACCTAACTTGTTGTGAAGTGCTTTGGTATGGGAGTTGATGTAAATTAAGGCTCCTTCATTTAGAGAACCGTATAATCTTTCTTCATCCTTAATGTGCCGGATTTCGTATTCCATATTGATTATGTAGTAGAACTGATACTTAAAGGTTACTCGGATTCTTCTGTATCAGTATTTCGATACTTCCAAACGGCCAACTCTGTTAAAAGTTTATTGCGCCATAGAACCCATCGAACAAAGAAAATACTTAATGTTCCTTGTAAGCCGACTATCAAAGCCAAAAATACTAACAAAGCCCATTCCCAATCAATCATCTGACTCTACCTCTTTTGCTTTCCAATTCAAAACTACTCTGTCTTTTTGCTTGCGACGTGAAATCTTGAGGTCTGCGGGAAGATTATCCGAAAGTTCATAAACAAAATTGCCGACTGAAGAATCTGAACCTCCGTAGTAAAACTCTCGGTTGTTTCGACTCCACTTGGCTGAAGTAATGTAAGGTGTGCGAATCACGGCTTTACCTTCGGATTCAGAAATGCTGAATGATTCAAAAGTTTCAAAACGAAGTCCTCTTTCGTTCCAAAGAGTTTCGGAAACTTCAGGAAGTCTGGAACCACGAGGTTCAAATGGTAATCGAGTCATACCCACGATTCGGATAGATGTTTCGGATGATAGCATCTTAAACTTTCCAAGATAGGGTTGTTGAATCAACCATTCATTATGAAGTAATGCAGCCGCAGGGTTTGTTGCAGCAGTAGCCCAAACATCATCCCCAAAATTGGGAATAATTTGATTGATAACAATGTGATTAACTGGTATATTCATGCTGTCCATGAATCGGACTGTTCGAGCGCACTCCGCATAACCCGCTTCAGTTGGAATTGAAACAAGATTGATGCTAACGTATTCTGGATTGCGTAGCAAGGCTTTGAGTCTTTCAATTCGTGCTATGAAATCTTCCATTAAAGCAACCAATTTAGAAGTATCTCCTTTTTTGATAAAGAAACCTTTTAGATTTTCAATTTTTGCTTTCATACGAAGAATCTTAAGAAGAAATGTATTCAAATAATCTGGAGCAGAAAGGGCTTTGAGTGTGTGTCCTGTGGGTGCTGTGTCAAAAACTATCATGTCGTAATCTGTGCCTGAACACAATCGGTTAATTTCTTCCAAAGCAAAGGCTTCATCCATACCCGGAAACTTAGAAAGTTCGGATAACATGGAACTATCAAAACCGGGGAGATTTCCGAAAGATTTCTCCATGAGTGATTCAATTTGACTAAAGAAATCGCCGGCGAGTTCTTCGGCATTAAGATTTTTAGCCCACAGGAGAGGAACACCTGTTACTGGGGTTGGCTCGAATCCGACTCGGATGCCGAGAGTATCATCGGTGCTATGTGCTGGGTCAGAAGATACCAAAAGAGTTCGGAGTCCTAACTTCTGAGCATGGTGCAAAGCCGTAGCAGCCGAGACAGTAGATTTACCAACACCACCCTTTCCTGTAAATAAAAGCATCTGTGCCATGTAAAAACATAGGTTGTATCACTTACTTAAAACATCCTTAAATCCAATCTGATTGAAACTCTGTGTCAAAAGCAAAGTTTCCTTCTTCAGAATTGAACTCTTCTGGATAATCTGGAATATCAATCATCAAGGGGCATTCTCCAACTGAACCTTTGATAGCAACCAAAATACTGCTGGTATCAAAATCCATAGGAGGTAAATAATCAGAAGGATTAACCAAAATCATTAACAATCTTTTGTCTTCTGAATGAGACATTTCTGTGGGTATGCCTATGTGACGACCAGTTTCAGGAACTTGACCTTCCCAAACACTTTGGCCGTCTAACAAAATAACAAAATCTAATCCTGAAAGATATGCAGCAGCGTTGGGTCCAATAACCAACGTATCCAGACAAACATTTTCCGAAACATTGATGGTGCCAATTGAAACCGTTGATGGGTTGATTGGTAAATCCACAATGCCGTAGTATTCGTCTGTTTTTTCAGACATACCTTAACTTAGTGTTTCCTGATACTTAAAGATTTAGGCATCATGCGTCTGAATCACGCTTTTTATCCGTCTTTGATTTCTGGATACTGGAATGTTTTTTACTTTTATTTCCTGAAATCGGGGCTGAATCGGATGGATGAGGAACAAAGGTTTCTGAGGCTTTGTCAATTGCTTCAGCAGAATCGAAACCAGTTGTTTCAAGGAAATCTCCTGAAATGGTGTCTTCTAATCCTTCTCTCCAAGCCGCTTGTTGCCTACGACGTGTGCGAAGCCTACCTTGACGTTCTTTGAGTTTGAGAGTTTCACGGTATTCTTCTTGCTGATTGCGAACCCAATCTTCAATTTCTTCAGGAGTGATTCCCAATTTACCAGATTTCAGAATCTTGGCTTTATACCATTCTACATTTTCAACTGTTACTCTTAATCCGAGACTTTGAAGTTCTGTGGCGACCATAGAATCAACGCCATCAAATAGTAAATAATCAACCCAAACACGGGCTTCACGACCCGTAGTTCCTTGAATGACGTATGGTTGAAATCCACGAACTGTGTAAGGAACACCGGGGTTACGTGGGTCTGTAATTGATATTTCAATTGAGGTTATGGCTGATTGTCCCTTATTATTGGTCTCTAAAGCCCCTCCGAATAGAACTAATCCATCTAAAAATGGTGTCATATTGCGAGAAATGTATAAACTACTTTTAGCATCAGAGTCAATTGCTTCAAATTGGTCTGTTTGGTCCAGATAAGCAATTTGGGTCGGTGGTTGTCTGTCGAAAGCAGAATTGCATGAAACTAATGAACCTCCACCTGTGTCTGCAAAAGTAAATATCCACTGGTCACGGTCAGCATCCCAACGGGCTGAAACTGGTTGTCGTGTGGTTGAACCTTTGTTGATTACAATTGAATCATTAAGTGAACTACCTACGGATATTGTATCGAAACTTTGATTTTCCAAAGCACTTGCTGAAGCGTCTGTGCCGATACCGAAAGTTGTAGGATTCGTATTTGTTGGAAACATAGTGAGTGTTCCAAAATCATACATGAAGATGACTGGTCCTGTTCCCGCAGAAAATCCCAGAAAACCATAAGCGATATTGGAGGGGAATCCAACTGGCTCTTGACCAGAAAGACCTGCACCGTATTCGTAATAATTTGGTGGTCTTGCTGAAACCAAATAATTAAGTGGGTCTGGAGATTGTGTTTTAAGTGTAGGGTCCGATTGTAAAAGTGCTAACAAACTTCTATCCTCGTAGGCAATATACTCTGTTGTAATTTCAGTGCCTCTATTTGGGTCGGCTAAGAACTCTTTGTATTCTGCTAAACCTTTGGCTGTGGCTTCATCGCTACTGGTGTATGTTGCTTGTTGAACTGCTTTACCCATCCATTTTTCTGGAAGTGTAAATCCTGTGGCTGTTTCAAAACCGCCTCCTTTGATAGCAAACGGAAACACTACTTCCGATTTTGTCGGGCGTGGGGGTGTTAAATCAGGAGCCAAAGTAAAACATCCTAAAACGTATTGAAAGTTGGCTACATAGATTTCTGCTGATGTAGTAGCACCGTGCGTGACGTTATCTACTCCAATCGCCATATTGACAAGAAATGGGTCAGGACTTGAAGAAAAAGTGGGTATGAGAACTGTGCCGTAAGAACCGTCTAAGTCGTAAGCAGGTAATGAACTGTCAATACCCCAATTTTTGTTTCCTAATGCGGTGTAAAGTTGATTGTCTCCCGTTCCTGCGGGTGGTGGTGGATTGTTAGGTTGCCAAAATGAAACAAATGGTGTGGTGAAACTTATAGCACCTACTCCATCGTTGGCGATGGCTTCTCCTGTGATACAAATAGTTTGAGATGCGTTGTCCGTTAAGTCTCCAAACCTTAATGGGAATGGTCCACCATTAACCACTACAACATCATGGATTCGACTAAGATAATATCCATTATCAGTAGCAGTAAGTAAATCAAAATTAAACGTGCCAGAGCCTCCTGCGGTGGATAATGTATTGATTGTGCGGGCTACATCTTCAATAGCATACTTTATGGCGGGTATTTGTCCATCATCAATCAAGTATCTTCCTATATGATTGATTTGGTCTCCTTTCCAAGAGGCTGTAAATGAGTTGGCTGCAAGAAAACTCAAACCTCGATATTTTGTAATTGCTTCTCGGCCACCGGCAACTGGTTCGTTGTTACCAATTGAAAACTGAGGGTTTGCTTCAAAGTTTAATTGGCTTATCCAACCCGAATAACTTTGAGAACTGGTCATACCTTCTGTTGATGCAATTCTTTGATGACCTGCGGCTACCATTATCAACTCAAAACCTAATGACCTGTTTTTTACTTGGTCTATGGAATAAACTCCGGGTGTGCTATCTGAACTTATTCCTGTCAAATCTGGTTCTACTTCGTAAGGCATACGACAAAGATATGTGTAACAACTGTTTGTTTCAGATGTGAAAGGTTGTTCAATAATCTGACCATCAATAACTCCGGGCGTTACCCAAAACTTAGTGGGGTCATTAGCGACATTTACAGGAACAGGAATCGGGAGGTCTGCCAGTGACTTCATGTTGATGTTGTGTCCTCTAATAAAAGTTATGAAACCATCCCAAGCCCATGCTCCAGCACCTCCATTAAGTTCCGAGAAAAATGCACGATAACTTCCACAAATTACATAAAAATCTTGAGCGTATGTAGTGTTTCTGATAATAACATCAAACTCATCGTAATTAGCATCAAAACGAGATGGAATCTCAATGCCTCCTCTTCGATTTCCTTTACTGTCGAGAGTAAATAAAGACTCATCGCCTTGTGCAAGAATAAAAGACCAATCATAAAGATGTAGATTAGGAAATCCTTTAGCATCTAAATCATAAGCCAAACCCAAGTTTTCACGCTCCTGTTGTGGTCCATTTAACACCGTTGCCAGTTGGGAATGCTTCAATAGGTTCAACCAAAGCATTAGAAATAAAATAATTAACGTTCCAATTTGTGTTGGGAGGTATTTCAATAGGAATCCAATTCTGAAGAACTGGTGATGCCGTAGATGAAATTGGATACGGGGCTGCTGTTCCAGACATACCTTGTGCATCTCGACCATCAAGTGTTTGATAGTATGATGTGGATTCAACGACAATGTTCACAAATCCACCGGGTTTCCAATTGTTAGCAAGTCCGTAAATGCCGGGTGTGCTACCAATGTATTGAAGAACCAAAAACTCATCGCCCTTAGTTAGCAAACGATTGGTAATCGTTGCAGTTCCAATTTTGGAGTAAAACACAGATTGAGGGCGATTTTCCAAAAGTTCAATATCTTTCGGTGGTAGATTGCCGAGGTCGGCTACGACCCATTGAAAACCTTGACGACGAATTGACATGATTCAATCCTCCAAACCGTAAGCACGGCGTAACTGTTTTTTTATCTTTTGTAATTCTGCTTCGGCGTTGTTGAGTAATCGAGAATTGTTACCTTGAATGTTTCGACGAATCGGGTCAGTTTCTGGAATTAAATTGGGTGCTTCAGAAACATTCTGTTTTTTAATTTGAGAAATCCAATCTGGAGTTCCAGTGGGGTGTTGAATATCTCTGGCAGAAACTTTCGGTTCAGGAGTTTTTTGATGACGAGTTGGGTCGGCACGACGTTTAGAATCTGTTAGTCCAGTTCTTTCGCCTTGCGCTTGGCGACGAAGTTTATCTTTGGCTTGTTGAGCCGCAACAGCCTTTTTCAAACTGTCGTCAAAGTCCATGAAGAAACTATACGGTTTCTGCTACTTAAACCTTCGTAGAATCTTAGCGACGGTCGCCTTGACGTGCAGGGTTAGCATCGCCTTCATTACGGTATCCGGGCTTTGCATAATTACGAGCCTTTTGTCGGCGGTCATTAGCGATAGCACCTTTCTTACCATCAACATTTACTTGATAATTTGTGAATTGTCCGTCTTTGTTGCGTCGAACATATCGGCGTGTGCCATTTTGAAGGGTCATACGAGTGCGAGGTTCTGCATTCTTAACCATGCGGTCACCTTGACGAACTGGGTTAGCATCGCCTTCGTTACGGTATCCAGCCTTAGCGTAGTTCTTGGCTTTCATGCGTCGGTCAATTGATGCTGCTCCACGCTTACCATCAACATTAACTTGGTAAGAAGTAAATTGTCCATCCTTGTTACGACGGATGTATTTGCGAGTTCCGTTAGCAGTAGTCATACGAGTTCGTGGTTGTGCTTCAAAAGTTTCTGCGGACCCATACCATTGTGGAACACCGTTGCTTCCAGACAAAGCAGAGTTTTCTCCGTAGGAGTTAGGAACAACTGGTTCCATTTGAGTTTCGATTGTGTCTGAACCGAAAACACCATCAATAGCGTTTTCAATACTGCGAGAAGCACGGTCAATCATACCAACTGGATTTGCATCTCCTTGGTCCCTGTAACCAGCCTTAGCGTAGTTCTTAGCCTTCATACGTCGGTCAATAGCAGCCGAACCTTTCTTACCAGCGATGTTCACTTGGTAATTTGTGAATTGTCCGTTCTTCTTGCGACGAATGTATTTACGAGTTCCGTTAGCAGTAGTCATAACTGTGCGAGGTTGTGCCTCGAACTCAGCAGAGCCAATCCATTGTGGAACTCCGTGTCCTGAATCAACAACTGTGGATTCATCTCCGTAGGAATTAGGAACAACTGGTAGTCCCATTTCAGTTTCTGCGGAACCATACCATTGTGGAACGCCATCACTGGATTCCAAAGCAGATGAGTCTCCGAAAGAGTTAGCAACAACTGGGATTCCCATGTATTCTACTTCTGCGGCCATCATACCATCAATGTTATCTTTGATTTCTTGTGTGGCTTCACCAACGGCTTCTCCACGAAGTTTTCCAAAGAGGTAAAGTCCACCGCCAACAGCAGTTAATCCAAGTGTTAAAAATCCAGCAGGACCGTAACAGCCCAAACCAGATAGTTCTTTCATAGAACGGTAGCCAACGATGCCACCACCAATAATCATTCCTGCGCCAGTAATTGTCTTTGCATCCATACGTTGCACCTAACTCAGCATGAGTTGTTCTGATACTTAAAGACTTCGGTTGCTTTTGGATTTTAGACGAAACCACATTCCACAAGAATTACAAACTAAAGTTTTGGAATCAACATCGCATTGTCTTCGGCAGGGTCCACCAACAGGTATCCAATCAGACATGAGATTCAACCCTTTGACAAAGTGTGCGACATTGTTCTTGAGAAAGTTCTCCTCGATAAGTCAAGAACTTAAAAGTCAAGATTGTAAGATATTTACTCAAGCGGGTGCGAAACATGAATATCACCAAGAGTCCAACGTAAAGTTTTGATTACTCCTTCTAATGCTTTCTTATTGCGAGCCGCTTCCTTCATAGTAGATTTGTCTTTAGTTTCTCTGGCTTTGTAAAAAGTATTAACCCAATAGTTTTGTTTGCGCTCTGCGGCATACAACATATTTTCTATTTCATCCCACGTTCTTGCATAAGAAAAGTGTTCAGAATCTTGGTGGTCGCTCAATGACATATTACATCAATCCAGTATGGTATTCTGGAAGGTGTGCTGATACTTAAAACTTCCCCTATTCTTCTGATTCGGGGGATTCAGTTATAGAAGGCCCAGAAGAAATCCTTTCTGACTTGTTCAAGGCTGATGCGATGTAAATCAATGTTTCCATTGTTAGTGCTTCCAGATTAACCTTTGCACGATTTGATTTTTCGTTTCGATTGTTCCATGAAGCAACACTACGCTTGTTAAGAGAACTTAGCCTCTTACCAACATATTCTTGAAGTTGCTTTCGGCTGCAAAGCACACGCATTTGGGCAGGGGTCATACGACGGGGGTTCATAGTATTACTATGTGTTTCCACTTACTTAAAACTTCTTTTCTGCACGCATTGAAAGCAAGGTTTGAAGCAATAAATTGCCAAAAACTATTCCGAAAATAATCAGTATGAAAACAAGTGCTATCAAATCTACTGTGTTCATGGTAATTCATCTCCAAAAAACCAAGACCACGGAAACATCAAAAGCCACAAAACGGCACGAAACAAGTTCAAGAAGGGATTCCACATAGAATCTAATCCATCATTACTTGTCGTGTAATTGAAATCAAACTTCCAAATCGTCGAGAATGCCGTCAGCATCGTCGTCATTGTCGAGATAATCCGAAAGTCCGTCGTTATCATGGTCGAATTGACCAGTATTGTCGTTACCGTCGTTGTTCTCGAACCAATCTGAAAGACCATCGTTATCATCGTCTAAGTCAGAAGCATCCCAGATACCGTCGTTGTCGTGGTCGTATCGGAAAGAACTCCAAGCACCACCCGTTTCATCAACGTCAAGAATGTTGTCGTTGTCGTCGTCGGTATCTACACCATCGTTTAGTCCGTCATTATCGTGGTCACGGCTTGCCGACGAACCATTGTCATAAAGGTCTTTGTAATTATCAATAC
>JAAHTG010002429.1_pt1 | contig 10650 bp, 9 predicted proteins | sample 6116081 | NCBI WGS metagenome assembly JAAHTG01 (sample SAMN13939989, study PRJNA603662) | sponge metagenome | isolation source: marine sponge | host: Mycale hentscheli | place: New Zealand | collected 2005
CGGTGCGCCTGTCGGGTCTGGAGGGTGCAGAGCTGCGGCGCTGGATCAGGGGCAAGGAATCCGGTGGCAGCACCCGCGCGCGCGGGCTGAAATCCCGGCTTGATGAGCTGGTCGCTGATGATTTGCAATGCAAAGCCTTGCTGGACGATGTGTTGGAAGCAGCGCGTATTTTGCCGTCTGACAACTGGCTTGGGCGGGTAACCGGCGCGGCGGCCATGAGCCGCTTTGAAAGTTTTTTGATGCTGAGCCGGTCGCAAGTGTTGGCGCGCACCAATGCAAATGGTCCGCACGGTCTGGAAGCCCCTATCACGGAACCCATTGATGGGCTCGCGCCGGCTGCGCATAGCCTTGCTGAAGCTCTTGTGAATCTGGCAAAACCCATGGGGGCGCTGGCGTCTGCGTTGGCGCAGAAGCTGGATGAAGAATCGGAAACCCTGGATAGCACGTCGCGTGGTCGGCTGGAAGCGTCCGCCCGATCGCTGCGGTTACGGGCAGACACGGTCGGGCTTTGGGCCAGCATGAGCGAGACGTTTGGCAGCCGCCCATCCGAAGAGTTTGTTGATTGGCTTGAGGTTGACCGCATTGATGGCCGTGAGCGCGACGTTGCTTATTGTCGTCATTTTGTTGATCCAACCAAACCCTTCGCCGATGTTGTACTGGCTGGCAGTCACGGCGTTATTATTACATCCGCGACCCTGCGTGATAAAGCTGGCCTCGTCGATGATTGGTCTACCGCTGATATGCGCACTGGCGCGCAGCACCTGACCGTGCCGCCCCGGCGATTAAATGTGGCCTCGCCGTTTGATTACGGCGCGCAAACCAAAGTTCTCATTGTTGGGGATGTTAACAAAGCCGATCCTTTGCAGGTGGGGGCGGCTTACCGAGATCTGTTCCGGGCCTCTGGCGGCGGCGCGCTTGGGCTGTTTACCGCCATAAGCCGGCTGCGCGCGGCGTACCACCATATGGCGGCTGACCTGGAGCAGGAGGGCCTGCCGCTTTACGGCCAGCATATTGACCCGGTGGACACAGCGACGCTGGTTGATATTTTTCGCGACGAGGAAAATGCCTGCTTACTGGGCACTGACGCGGTGCGCGACGGAGTTGATGTGCCGGGCAACAGCTTGCGCATGATAGTGTTTGACCGGGTGCCGTGGCCCAGACCCACTTTGTTGCACCGCGCGCGAAGGGCGGCCTTTGGTGGACGTATGTATGATGAAATGCTGACCAGACTGAAGCTTTCGCAGGCATACGGCCGGCTGGTGCGCCGTGCGACAGACCGCGGTCTGTTCATAATGCTTGATGGTCAAACCCCAACCCGGCTTCTTGATGCCTTTCCAGAAGATGTGACCGTGCAACGGTTAGGCCTCGCAGAGGCGATTGAGATAGCAAAGCAGTTTTACAACCATGACTGAGCCTTCACCCGACCCTGTTAGCATAGATGCCAATCCATGGTCACTGGACCTAGTGGTTGTTGGCTTTACCGGTGAGCTGCGGGCGCTTAAGCTTCAGGCCCGGTCGCTTAGGCTTTATGTAAGCGAAGGAACATTTAGTCGCATTATTGTTGTTGTAAATGACAATGCCTATTCGGCTTTTAGGGCTTATTTCGAAACTGAGATTTTACCAGAATACGGTGCACATGCCGAGTGTATTGAACTGGTGGACTATCGAGACCTAACTGGCAAACCGACCGCGAAAACAGGGTGGCGTTCCCAGCAGGCGTTGAAACTGCTTGTTGTTGGTGCGGTCGCGCCCCAATATCTGTTACTGGACAGCAAGAACCACTTCATAAGGCCAGTTGACCAGAGCAGTTTCATCGCGGTCGATGGCCGATTGCGCACTCATATGTATCGGGTGATCACAGGGTTTGAGGCATACTTTGAAGCCGCTTGCAGTTATTTTGGTGTGCCGCACCCTGAAGCCCGGCCAACTATCATGCCAACTGCGACACCTTTTATGATGGTAAGCAAGCATGCTTCCGCTTTGTTGGAACTGGTCGAATCCCGCGAGGCCACGTCTTTTTTTACCTTTTTTGTGGAAAGCCGGCGGTTCACGGAGTTTTACTTCTACTACGCTTATCTTTGTTCTGTTCCCGGTGCGTTCGATCAGGCTTACAGCCTGTCAAACAAGCCAAATGTGACCTTTTTCGCCAGCGCAGCCGAGAATCACCAAAAGTTGGTTGAAAGCAGCAAAGTGTTGGACGATCCGAACATTTATCTGCTCGGCGTCCATCGGCATATTTTAGAAGTTGGCCAACCCGAAAACCTGGCGGCTATCAGCAAATTATGGCATCGGTTTGAATTGGTTTCCGATGACAGAGAGACCGAGTATTTTCTGGGTTTTGATGTGCCGGCAAAGCGGAAGAAATTTATCTTCTTTTGACTTGCGGCGGTATTTTTCTTGAGATCAATCACAGTTCAATTTAGCGTGCATGCAACAGGAGTTTTTTATGTCGACAATCAGCCCAGAAACCGCCCTCATTTATGTTATGGTTACCGTGTCAGCATCTGACGATGAAATGACCGACACTGAACTGACGCGTATGACCGGGATTGTTGGCTATTTGCCGGCGTTTAGGGCGTATAATGTGGAGCGTCTTCACACCGACACCCAGACATGTATCCAACTCTTGCAAAGTGAAGAAGGGCTTGATGCTGTTTTGGGTTTAATCGAAGAAGCGGTTCCTGAAACTCACTATGATCTTGTTTATGCGCTGGCCTGCGAAGTTGCGGCGTCTGACAGCAACCTAACCCAGGAAGAGCTTCGGTTGCTGGAAATGATCAGGCACTATCTTGATGTGGACCGTTTGACTGCCGCCGCGATTGAACGCGGCATTGCGGCGCGCCAGAAAATGTTTGCCTGATAAGCCGGTTTAACCAATATTGCCGGTTAGCGTTTTTCTATAAATTCTACGTCTATCGTGATGTCGACCCTATCGCCGACAAAGGGTAGCCAATTTTTCAATCCAAAATCAGACCGTTGAACTGTCGTGGTGGCAGAAAACCCAACTGTACGGTCGCGGGTCAGCGGGTTGGTGCCGCTGCCGATAAAATGTGCCTCAAGTATAACCGGTTTGGCGACGCCGCGGATTGTTAAGACACCGGAAATGGTCGCAGCTTTGTCGGAGGTCTGGTCGACGGATGTTGATGTAAACTGAATGACGGGGTTGTCTTTACTTGCAAACATGTCGTCTGCCAACAACAGCTCGTCCAGCTCGCTGACACCGGTGTGGATGCCTTCAGTCCTTATATCAATTGTTACACTGCTGTTTTCCGGGTTTTCACTGTTCAGATCCAGCGAGCCAGACAGGGTATCAAAGCGTCCCCGGAAGGTGGAAAAACCGAAATGAGAAACAGCAAACAAAACCGAAGCATGGTCTGGATCTAACTGATAGGTCCCAGCTCGTGCTTTGGCGGCATTTTCGTTGAGCGGGTAGACAACCGACACAACCGACGCACAGGCCGAAAGCATTAAGGCTGCGGCAACTACAACTATGTGAGTGAAAGGTCGATTGTTCATCATGGCGCGCTCCGTTCAGCGACAATATGCAGTGATACGGCCACATTAAGACCAACCCATTTGCCTTCTGACCAGGGCCCCGACCCAATACCAAAATCTGCGCGGTTTAGGTTGATTTTTGATCTCATCTCAGCACGGTCACCATCGATTTTTAAGTGGATCGGCAGTGTGACGGTTTTTTCAACACCTCGCAGCGTTAGCGCTCCTGTAACATTGTAGCGGTTATCACCATTGTGCTGAAATTCCTTTGCTTCAAAGATTGCGCGCGGGAAAGAGCTGATAAAAAACCAGTCTTCTTGCGGTAGGGCTGTATCGCGCTGGGTATCGTCGGTGAAGGCGGAAGCCAAGTCGACTTCGGCCTTTACAAATGCATTGCTCGGATCAGCCGGATCAAATGAGATGTCGGCGCTAAAGCGATTGAATTTTCCAGAAAAAGCGATGTCGGTCTGGGTGCCGCTAAATTCAATTGAACTTTCGGCTGCAACAAGCTGCCAATCGGTGGCGATTGCTGTTGGTGTCAAAAATATCCAGAAAAAGATCAAAAAACAGGCGGTTTGATTCAGTTTTGTCATGATTTGGTCCTGATTTTTGATCGACTGGGCATCATTTTGACCAATGTGGTGTCCCTCAGGATGAAATGGTGCCGTAGTGCAGCAGCAATGTGACCCAAAACTAACGCTGCAGTACCGTATGCCAGTATCTTGTGAAGCAGTTTGAGCAAACTCTCTGCAGATTGCTTGTCAGACAAATTGCTAAAATACGCAAGATGCGGCCAGTGAATTTCATCGAATAAAATCGTTGGAATATTGAAAGGTGATGCGGAAACCATCGCCCAGCCGACCAATGGAATTAACAGCGTCAGCACATAAAGAATAGCATGGACGGCCTTCGCCAAGCCTTCTGTACGGGTCGAAGTGTAGTCTGGTTGCGGTGGTGCATGGGTTATCCGCCAGCCAAGGCGGCATATAGTCAACAGCAATATAGTTACGCCGAACGACTTGTGCCATTGATAGAGCGTGAACTTGAGGCTTAAATCATCGTTGCCGAGGCTTGTCATATAGAAGCCAACCCCGGTCATGCCAATAAAACCCAGTGCAATCAGCCAATGCAATATGATTGCAACCAGCGAATAGCGTGCACCAATTTTTGCTGAAGTTGTCACGATCGCCCGGGTTTTCTCGCAGCGGGAAACCATCAATGTTGGTTTTTTTTGTTGCGCCCCAAACGTCGATATCGCCAAAGGGCATTGCGGCTGTCAGTGCCTGTTTCAAGGCCTTTTTATCGCCGGACTGCAGCGCCGCCTGCAGTTGACGGCATTTTCCCAAGAGAATTATTGCAAGCCTGCCTTCTGGTGGATTTGCGATAACATCTGCTAACAGTCGCAGGGCTTCGGCTTTGTCGTCGGTCTTTCCGTCAGCGAGAAAGCGGATATAGTCAAAATAGAGCGGTAAGTCGGCGCCCGGCAACTGGACGGCCTCAGCATATAGGGTGTGGGCTTGCGTACGACCTGCGCCCAAAGCCAAACGCGCTAGCAGGCCCTGGCGGGACACCGCAGCGTGCCAACCTGCCAAAGCACCAACGGTGAATGCATTGTCCGGATAGCGTTTGATCAGGGTTTCGATATCCTTTTTCGATGCGCGGGCATAGGCGGTTTTCCGCAGGCGCAGACCTTCAAAGCCGGTTGCGATTGCGTGGCTCAAGCCAGCACTAAAGTGCGTCGGGTCAAGGTCGAGGGCTTTGCGGCAGTCAGTCAGCGCTCCGTGCAGCGAACGTACTGCAGCGGGGCCTGTTTCCTGAAACCCACCCATGACCAAACCGGTCTGGCAGGCTAGCGCATAGCCGTCCGCGGAGCCCACTTCGCGTCCGCTCGCGCGAGCATAGGTAAAGTCACCTTTGACGTAGGCAAGCTGAGCAAGCGCGAGTTCGTTTACAGCCTCTTTGGCTGAAACGGTTAGCGAGCAGAGAAAAGCCCCGATTAAAGCAATATATTTCATAGGAGCACCTTAGCGCTTAATTCTGAACCCATGCTGAACTGGTAATATTGCAACCGAGTGATGCCTCTCTATGCGCGCCAAAAGCGCGGTGATAACAGCACTAGCACAGAAAATAGCTCAAGCCGTCCAGCTAGCATTCCCAACGACATCAGCCATTTAGCCGCATTGTTCAGGCCACCAAAGGTACCTGCAGGACCGACATCTTCACCGAGGCCGGGCCCCACGTTTGCCAGCGCCGTGCCCGCGCTGGAAAAAGCAGTGATCCAGTCTACGCCCGTTGCGGCAATAGCGAGCGCCAGAACCAGAAACGATGCCAAAAATAAGGTCAAGAAACTCATCACCGAATTCCGCACGTCTTCGGGAATAGGTCTGCCATTATAGCGGGCGATGAAAACGCCGTTGGGTTGCAGGATTTGATCTATCCAGCTTTTCATCGATTTCAAAAGCACCTGAAAACGGAATATTTTAATACCGCAACTGGTTGACCCGGCACAGCCACCGATGAACATAACCATAAAAAATAAGGTCGCAGAAAAACTGCCCCATTGGCTGTAGTCGATGGTGGAATAGCCGGTGCCGGTCAAAATTGAGATGATGTTAAAACTGCCGTATCGGATAGCTTCCGCCAATGAAAAGCCTTTCCAGATAATCAGCCAAGCAACGACAGCCAGGCACAGAAACATGACCAATTGCAGAAAGCCACGTACCTGTTCGTCGCGCCAAATAAGTAGCGGCTTGCCGCGCAGTATTTGTAGATACAGGATGAATGGGATCGACCCGACGATCATGAAAAGGGTTGAAGTCATCTCAAGGCCAAAACTATTGAATTTCCCCATTGAGGCATCGGATGTGGAAAAGCCGCCGGTGGCGATTGTAGTCATTGCATGCGCCAACGCGTCAAACGCGCCCATGCCACCAATTAAATAAGCGAACATGCATAGTGCTGTAAGGGCCACATAGACGCCGCTGATAACCCCTGATATCTGACCTGCGCGCGGCAGTATTTTTTCAACCGTGTCAAAACTTTCGGCTTTGAACACCTGCATGCCGCCCACCTGTAACATCGGTAGAACGGCAACTGCCATCACAACGATTCCGATACCGCCAAACCACTGTAAAAGCGCTCGCCAGATTAAAATGCCGGGCGGTGCACTATCCAGTCCGGTGATCACGGTGGAGCCCGTAGTGGTCAAGCCGCTCATAGCTTCGAAGTAGGCGTCGGTGTAACTGAGGTCCAGCTCAGAGAACGCCAGCGGCAGGGCCGCAAAAGCCGGTAGGGTCGACCATGCAAGGAAAGTAAGCAAAAATGCCTGCTTGAGGTTGATGGCGTCACCGGTCCCTCGGTTGGCCAGCATGAACATGCCGCCCACCGTTGCGGTCAGAAATGCTGACAACACAAAAACTTTCCAGTCTTGATGGCCCGCCAGAAGGTCAAATAGAACCGGCACAAACATGCCACCCGCCAGCATCAGTACCAACGATCCAAGTGTGTATAAAACTGGACGCATATCCAGCATGCCGGACCTCAATTCACATGTTTCGAATAGTAGGGACTATCCAGTGAGAAGGTTGGTATCTCAACAAAAAAATGTTCGCCGTCTTCGTCTTGCATCTCGTAAGAGCCCTGCATGAAGCCTGTTGCGGTGGTCAGTGGTGTACCGCTGGTATAGATAAAATGTTGGCCGGGTGCGATTACGGGCTGTTCGCCGATCACTCCTTCGCCCTCCACCTGTTTCACCGCGCCGCCAGCGTCTGTAATAACCCAGCTGCGGTTCAGCAATTGAACCGTTGTTTTGCCTTCATTCTTGATCTTGATACGGTATGCCCATACGAACTGGGGTTCTTCAGGATCAGATTGCGCTTCCAGAAAATAAGATTGTACAGCGATGCGTATTTCCGCGGTTACTGCCTCGAAAGTCATCACATTATCAATCAGGTCTTCCACTTGGGCTACGCCCCTGCCGTGTTGAGGGCCGCCGCAATATCAGCCACAAGATCAGATGGGTCCTCAAGGCCGACCGACAAGCGGATTAGCCCTGGTGTGATGCCAAGCTCCAGCCGCTGGTCTTCTGAAAGTGCTTTATGCGTGGTACTCCAGGGGTGGGTGGCGATTGAGCGCGAATCCCCCAAATTGTTGGAAATATCTATGATCTCCAACGCATTGAGAAACTTGAACGCTTGCTCGCGGCCACCGGGCAGTTCGCACACAACCATGGTGCCGCCGCGGTCCATTTGTGACAGTGCCAATTCCCGCTGCGCGAAGGACGTGAGCGCCGGGTGGCGCACGTCATCCAGCTTTTCTGCTATTGCCGCAGCAACTAGTTCCGCACCGTCACACATGGCGTGAACCCGGAGGCTCATTGTCTCCAAGCCCTTGAGCATAACCCAGGCATTGAAAGGTGCCATGGCGCAGCCGGTGTGGCGGTAATAGGGATACAGATGATCCTCATCAAATTTTTTATCGCATAGTATAATGCCGCCCAGGCACCGGCCCTGGCCATCAATATGTTTGGTGGTGGAATAACAAACGATGTCGGCGCCCAGTTCCATGGGGCGTTGCAGTACTGGTGTGGCAAAAACATTGTCAACGACCAGAATTGCGCCCGCATTGTGAGCAACATCAGCAACCGCCCTAAGGTCAATCATTTCAAGTGTTGGATTCGCCGGTGATTCCAGGAAAAATGCCTTGGTGTTGGGCTGAACTGCCGTTTTCCATGCATCCAATTCACGTCCGTCAATTACAGTTGTTTCGATACCGTAACGAGGAAGCAATTCATCCATCAGCCAGCGACAGGAACCAAATAGCGCCCGGGCGCCTACTACATGGTCGCCAGCACGCAAGCAAGATAGCAGCGATGCCGTCATTGCAGCCATGCCGGTACCTGTAGCCCGGCCAACCTCGGCCCCTTCAAGCACAGCCATGCGCTCTTCGAACATGGCAACTGTGGGGTTTGATTGGCGCGAATAGGTGAAGCCCTCAGCTTTTCCGTCAAAGCGGGCTTCAGCTTCCTCGGCGCTTTCATACGCAAAGCCCGATGTCAGGAATAATGCCTCTGACATTTCGTCGAAATTGGACCGCATGGAACCTGCGCGCACCATCTGGGTTTGTTTGGCCCATTTTGCGGTGGTGGTTCGGTCTGTGCCTGTGCGGTGTTTCACTGCCTGTCTCCAACAAATATACTTGAAACATGAGATAAACGGTAATTATCGACTGTTGTGCCAATATCTTGGAATCAGGTTGACCATAGTAGGCGCGCGCGTCAAGCCTCGGCTGCCTGTGCGGCGTTATTATTCGCATTATCCTTTTGCTGATCGCTTGAGTTCATGTAGAAACATCAGGCACGCGGGTGTAGCTCAGGGGTAGAGCACGAGCTTCCCAAGCTCGGTGTCGAGGGTTCGAATCCCTTCACCCGCTCCAGTTTATGAACTAGCTATGGAAAATGGTATGTCTCTTACTATCTGGCACAATCCTCGTTGCAGCAAATCCCGCCAAACGCTGGCGCTTCTGGAAGACAAAGGCCTTAACCCGGACATTCGCCTGTATCAGGAAAATGCCCCTACCGCCGATGAAATTAATACGGCGCTGGGTATGCTTGGCATTGATGACCCACGTGCGTTAATGCGCACCGGTGAGGCGGAATATAAAGAACAAGGTTTGGCGGATAAATCCGGCGACGCGCTGATAGAGGCGATGGCGACTACGCCTAAACTTATCGAGCGACCAGTTGTTATAAACGGTGATAAAGCAGCATTGGGTCGTCCACCAGAAAGCGTTCTGAAGATACTTTGAGGCCAAAGCCAGAAGTTACAGAGTTAGGTTAGTTTCTTCAAGATAACCGGGTAATAGGCCCATTGGGTTAAGCCGCGACAGCCGGAAAAAATGATCACCGCAAGCCATAGGCCTTTCAGGCCTGCGACGTCGGTCAGCGGGCCAATGACCGCGATGAAAACGAGGAAGGAAACAGCCATGGTTGTCATCATGGCGCTTGCTGCGGTGGTGCCGATGAAGATGCCGTCAAACTGATAGCAGGCCACCGAAGCTATCGGCAGCCAGATAATAACAGGTAAGGTCTCGAGCGCCGCTTGCCGAACTGTAGCAACATCGGTTAGGCCGTTAATGACACTGCTGCCAAACAAGTAAAAAGCCACCGAGTATAAAACTGCCGCCAGCAGAGCCCATTTACTGGTGAGCATAACCCACCTCCGAAAGTCGTCTCGCGCGCCTTTGCCGTATGCGGCACCGGCTAAAGCCTCGACTGAATAGGCGAATGCGTCCAGACCCAAGCTTATAAGTAACATAAAGACGGTCATGATATGACTGGCTGCCAGCGCGGTTTCGCTGATCATTCCGGCTTTACGAGTTACCAGGGTCAAAGCTGTCATCAGCAGTAGGGTACGAACGAAAATATAGCCGTTTGTCTGGGCAAGGCCAGCGAAGCTTTTGACGTGCCAAAGCGTTGCATCAATGAGCGTTCGGCGCAGTTGGGCCCCACCAAAATGAGAGACAAGCATTGCAATGCCGACAAAAGCGGCCGTCCATTCAGCGATCAATGAGCCCAAGGCGATACCAGGCACGCCCATTTCAAAACCGATGACGAATACTAAGTTAAGGCTGCCGTTTGAGATGTTAAGTATCAGCTGCAGCACCAGCGCAGCTCGCGCCCTTGCGGTGCCTATCAGGTAGCCCGTGATACCGTATGTGAACAATACTGCAGGCGCTGACCATATGCGAATATGAAAATAGTCAGCGTAATAGCCGGCGACAGCTTGCGGTGGTGCAAGGGCTGCAAGGCTGGCGCTGAACAATAGACCTTGAAGCGCAATCAACGAAACAGCGACTAAACCGCCCAAAATCAGCGAGCGCATAACAATGCGCAAGAGTTCATCGGTGTCGTTGCGGCCGTGTGCTTGCGCCACAAGGCCTGTGGTGCTCATGCGCATGAAACCAAATGCCCAGAATATATAGCTGAAAACGGTCGCGCCCACGCCCACGGCTGCCAGATAGGCCGCGCCAGGCAGGTGGCCGATGGCCCAAGTGTCAACGAGGCCCACCAGCGGCGCTGCGGAATTTGCGATGAAAGCAGGCCCGGCCATCGCCCATATCTGCCTGTTTTTACTCAGGCCGCTTCCGGATTGACCG
>JAAHTG010001295.1_pt1 | contig 10639 bp, 11 predicted proteins | sample 6116081 | NCBI WGS metagenome assembly JAAHTG01 (sample SAMN13939989, study PRJNA603662) | sponge metagenome | isolation source: marine sponge | host: Mycale hentscheli | place: New Zealand | collected 2005
CTAAAGAACCTAAAGAAGTTAAACCTAAAGAACCAAAAAAACCAAGAGTGTCTCGTAAAGATAATAAAGCGTATGAAAAAAAACAAATCACGACGAAAACTGGTAAAGTTTCTTCGGTGTATGTTAAAAAACTCGCAACTAATGTTCCTACTGATATGGATAAACCAATTACAAGTCCAGCAGTAGAAGTCGCACAATCCCAAGCAGATCTGAAAGCAAATGTAGCAGAAGGATTGTCTCAAAAGGAATTAGATAAAATGGAAAGAGTTAAGAAAAGACTTGCTAAAAAGCAGAAAGCATAGAATATAATGAATTTTCTTCAGGGTAAGTATTAATATTATAAACTCTTAATCCAATACAATTTTTAAATGTTTCTACTAATGGGATATTTAATTGGTATTTTACTGGTTGATTTTTATATTTTTCATAATCAATAAATAAAGATTTACTATAAACCCTATTTAATTTACAAAAATAGTTAGGGGTTAATATATATTTATGTAGTGCGAAATATTGTAATCCTTTTTCAAATCTTCTTCTATTTTCAGTTAAATTCGGATTTTTATTTAGAAATTTACTAATATCATTTAGAAATTTATGATCTCGTGGCATCTTTAATATACCAATAGAAGGTTGAGATTTATTACTCCGATTATTTTCATTAGATAAAATTATTGGTTTTTGTGGTATTTTTTTTAATAATAGCATATCTTCTGCTAAAAATATAGTTTCTTTTAATCTTAATAATTGTATGGCAAAATAATATAAATCTCCTTTTTCACAAATAGTATTAGCATTTAAACAACCTTCTAAATTATTATATGAATATACATTTACTTTATAACCTAGTTTTTTCCAACTTTCTATATTTTTTAATATAGTAGGTGTTTTATATGTAATTAATGTAGATATGCTTTCTTGTGGTGGAGTATTGAGTGTAAAAAAATTACTACCCCAATTCTTTTCATTAGTTTTAGTTTCATATAATTTAGAAAAAATGGATAAAATATATTTATCCAAATTAAGAGTTTTATTAAATGGTTCAACAGAATTAAAATATAGTAGTGGTATATTAGATGGGAAATAATCTTCTGCTTCTCTATCCAATACATTAACGCCATCAAATCGTAAGGTTTTATTATAATCTGTAATGTAGATTTTATTATCACTTATATTGTTATTTTGTAAATATTTTATTAATTCCTCTTGATTGGATTTTATAAATATTTTATATTTTATATCATTATTATATTCAGTTATATTTTCATTAAAATAAGATACACACTCTATTCTATCACCTTCTGTTGTAGGTAAATTACAATAATGTCGATTTATATTTAATAATAATAAATCAGTTGGTTTTAATTTTAGTTGTATTTTATAATTAGGCAGACATATATCGCCTCCTACAAAATCTCCCATACAAGAAATAACACCTATTCCTTCTTTATTATCAGTATTAATATTTATAGATTTATTTAAATTTTTAGAAAAAGTTGTAATATTAAATACACTTGTTCCAATTGATTCTTTATTATATAAGAATTCTTTGTGTTTATTATAATGTTTTGGTGAATACTCTGCTAGTAAATTACTAATATTATTTATATATGATTCAATATGACTACTATTATTAGTAGTATAATTTTTTGATTCTTTTTCAGCAATATCTTTTATTAATAAATTATATAAATCATTAGATTTAAAATTTTTCTGTTTAAAACAATTTGGAATTAATTTAAATAATAAGTTATTATCTTCGTCATATCCAGTTTCTATACCATTATCACTATTTATTTTGTAAATCATTTCTTCTTCTTTAGCATATTCTTCAATAAATTGATTATAGAATTCGTGTGATATAGTAGGATTATATACATTCATTTTGAATGAATTTAATATATATTTATATTTTTTTATTCAGATTTAACCGAGACTATTTAATTAAATAAAATTGATTTAAACAAAAAACCATTTATATAATATAAGAAAATGAATAAACAAGAACAATTAAAAGAATTCGCCCAACTTTTATTTGAAAAAGATAGGAAAAGGATAAATAAATGGAAAAAAGAAAACTATATGGAAGTAGAAACTGGAATATGTGAAGAGCGATTTGCTACTGACGCTGAAACTATTGAATGTTTAATTGATATTAGTGAAGGTGTAGAAAAATATATTAAATATTTAGACGAAGAAGATCCATCTAATAGAGATTGTAAATTTAGAAATTCTAAATCTAAACAACAATTTATAAATGATTATTTAGCGTGACTCTTTATATCTTTTTCACTTTTCATTTCGATATCACTTGTGTGAAGCGGTGTTGCTTCTATAGGTCTAACTATTTTTAATATAACACTACTATTTTCTTCTAATTCAGGGTTGGTTAAATCAGGTTTTAGGACTTTTATTTTTATTGAATTTATTACAGACATATTTTGAATTGTATGAACCACTTGATTTCTTGTTTGTATAAAATCTTGAGAAGATAAATTAGAAATTGGGACTATACCTAAAAGTGGTAATGGTGTTCCTCGTTTTATTCTATCTTTATATCCATCTATAATATTAGAAGTAAGTAAATAATAACCATCTGTTGATAGTGTTGGTAATCTTTGTGCCGATAACTCTCGTCCTTGAGTCTGAACTGGAGAGCAAGTAGAATGCGTGAATAAAGAATTAGTAAATGCTAATGTATTATTAAAATTAGGATTATCTGGTGCTACACCAGGAAATGGATTTAGTTGAGCGGTAGTATCCATTTTCTCAAAACTACGACTTAATCCAGCGTTTCCAAATATTCTTGGTCTAATATCCTTTTCCGATCCAGCAGTCACTACAGCAGTATTATATGTTGAAGATATAGTAGGTATTATGCTTGAATTTATTTCAGGTCTAGTTGTTGCCCCAAATAGTCTTGTATTATTACTTGGGACTTCATCACTAAAATTACTTTGAGTCCATTTATCTCTATTTTGTAGTTGGTCGTATGAAAAACCAAGTCTATGCCAAAGTGTATGTTTCCACGCTATTTGTGCCTTTTCTTTTGAAGAGAAATGTTCTTCAAACGACCACATATTTTGTGCTTGTTCGGTTTGTGCGTATTTACTAGTATCAGTTCTATCTACATCCCCAAATTTTTTTGCGACTTCGTCCCCCCAATTGAATACAGCAATACCTCCATTACTACCGATTGGTGTTTCTAAAGCAGATAGATCTCTATCATCTATAAAAGTTTTAGTTCCATTAATAAATCTATGGCGTTCTTCATCTACTAATTTTCTAAATAATACTCCTTCTTGTCCTGCTTCAGGTATAATATCTCCTCGTTGATCGTGGGATGGAAACCTATATGGAAAATGTAAATTACCAAATTCAAATGAACTATTTTGTTCGCTCCATTTAAATTGTAGTTCAGGTGCTCCAACATACACTCCGTCTCCTTGAGGTGTATAAACATATTGTTGTATAGGTGGGACAGGGGGTATTCTAGCATCTTGATTTAAAAAATCATTATTTCTCCATATATGGAATAATGCTTTTGTATTAGTTGCGGTTGCTTTAAATTCTCTATTGCGAACATAACCAATAAAATCTTGACTTTGTCTCCAAAAATCCCATACTTCAGTCCTTTTTAAATATAATTTTTCTTGTTCTGCGTCTCTTGGAGGAACTCCTCCCCCATTAACAGGGTCGCCTCTATTAATATAATCAAAATCACCCCATTCAGTATTTCTTAAAAAGGTTTCTCTACAATCATTCCAAGCACTTGGTATCATAAAAAATAATGGTCTAAATCTATTTTGGGAATTATCAGGTTTTCTATCAACTACACTATCATTTGCGTCTCCGTTAGTCCACTGATCTGCGTTAGTTCCTAATTCTCCAAAATAAGGGATTTCTAATGCTGAAGGTTCTATAATTGGGTTTGGGTCTGTAGAAGGAGGGAATAACGCACATACTCTATGATTTAATATATCAGTTCTATCTCTTGGTTGTCCGTTAGTTTTAAACAATTGATAAGGTAAGCAAGTAGTCATAATAGTAGTGCCGTCATTTTCTAATGTGCCTCTGTATGAGCGTTCTAAAATCTTTTTTTGTATAAAGTCTTGGTTAAAATCTTTATTTTCAACATCTGTTAATCTTCCAGTTAGTTGATCTTCTATTAATTTTGCTATTTCATCTACACTATAAGAACCTTTGGGAATAAATATAGTAGTTGTTCCAATAACTGGTTCAATAGTTCCACCAGTTCTATTTGCCTTAGAAATAGCACTTGCCTCTCCATCTGGTCCTGGTTTTCTACGAATAGGGAAAGATGTTCCAAGTGGATTAGAACCAGTTTTCGGATTATTACCTACATAATCAGTAATTTTGACTGCTACTAATGGTTTTTCAAAACCTCCAGCATTTTTTAGTTGTCCTAATGGGAATTGGATATAATTTGGATTTTTCCCATTATCTTGATAATCTCTTGGACGAACATCAAAATCATTTCGTTCTCCAGTAGGGTGAAGCATAGGTTCAAACAAATCAAACGAACCTAATATATTACCTTGGGCGGCATAAGTATTAGGCATAAAATTCGGTGAATGATTTATATAATAACAATACTTTATAGTAGTTTTTATATCTTCGTCTATCTCTAAAGTATTTCCACCTATACCTTTTTTATTTATAAAACTTTCTTGAACTGAAATCTGAGTTCCTTTTGGTAAGACTAATGCTTCGTCGTGTAGTTTAAATTCCCATTCATTAGTATTTTCTTCACTTTTAATAGAATTTTGCCTATTACAATCTATATATAAGATGTCCGCCATATATATATATTAGTTTATAATAATAAAATATATAATTATATTAAATGTTGAACGAATGGGAGAAAGATTATAAAAAAATAAAAGAGAAAATAGAGGATATTGAGTTGACAATAATGAAAATAGAATTAGATTTAACCTATAATAAAGCATTAATGAAAAGGTTAAAAAAAAAAGAATTAGATTTATTAAAATCGTATAGATTTAAAAGATAATGTCTTGGAAGTGTTGTAAGTCTATAAAAAATTTTTTTAGATTTAAATGTGTAATGAAATGTTGTGAAACATCTATAGATTGTGAAAATGATACAAAAGCAGATAATGAGGATGAAAATTAATACGAGACCATAACTGAAGTTCCGTTGCCTGTAGATTTAATATTTGCGGTTTTAGAAACTAATAAATGATAATCTACTTCTAAAGCACCATTCTTCGCAGTTTTATAAGCACCTGCGACAACAGCAGTAGGTTTTCTTGCGTATTTAAAAATAATTGGATAAGCACCAATTGTTCGTCCAGTCCCTAAAATACCATCGCTACCATTTGTTAAATCAACACAAATGGGTTTGTATCTACCAAGAGTTCCATTAACAGAACTTCCTAAACCATTATAAGCAGTATTTTCATCTGCGTAATAAACAGGACGAGGGACTTGAATATCACTACCTAAACAATTTGAGGTTTCGTCATATTGAGAACTAGGAGACCATTTATTTTCAGGGAAGAGATCTACTCCAGCAATATTAACATTATATTCTTCTTGGTTAATTGCGTCTATTCTTTGTTCGCACCAATAAGTAGAATATTTTGCTCCTACACCAGCACTATCCGCTGTAAGCATTTTAGTCATATATATTTTATGAACTTCTTTATTATCAGCACCAATTCGGTGTTCTACAACTTGTGTAGTGTTGGCAGCGATTGTTGGAATATTTTTCTCAACTTTAATACTATCATAAAAAGTTAGATTTAATCCTCCTTGTTGAGCGGTCATTTCTCGATCTTTATTTTGAACTTCACTCGGCATTATAATATAATCCACTTGAAGTTTTACATCATTATAAGTAATATCATTAACACCACATCTACCATCAACATTACCAACTCCATTAATATATTTATCTCCATCATTAAATTCAATAGTAATTAAAATTCTATAATCTTGGAATAAAAATAGTGGAAGAGTTCTACCTTTGAGAGCAGGGAATAAAACTCCAAGAGGAATACCAATTTGTGCGTTGTTGTCGGCAGCATTACTTATTGGTAGTGAATTAACATTTGCTGCGAGAGCATTAGTAATACCATTTTGGAAATCAATATCACCACCCATACCACTTTTATCAGGGTCAATCACAATACTACCTGCTCCACAAAGGTCAGTATCGTGTAATTTGTCGGTTGTTCCACTTAAAACTTTATAATGTAATTGATTTTGATAATACCAGCAATCAAAGTTGTTTCTTAATTGTGAATTTTTACCAGCAAAATTTAAAAGGGTCATTATTTTATCTGCTCCGTCTGTATCATTTATAACAAAATCTCCTACAGCGAAAGTTGCTCGTTTTATTGAACCAAGACCACCATTAAAACAATTCACTCTTTTACTAAGGTTTCCTTGTTTATTAACAATTTTAAATAGTAGAACAGAGTTCTGATCCAAATACCCTGCTTGATCTAAACGAAACACAAATCTTTTTGAACTACTTGATATTGGTTCTAAAGTATCAGATCTCACCTCCATCGCCATATCTTTATCATTTATGCTATAATCTGTTAATCCGTTCATTTTATATTTATATAAAATATAATTATTTATATTATTTCTTTTTTTTACAATCACATACTTTTTTACCTTTAGGGCATTTTTTATCGTTTTTGTTATTCTTCTTAATAAATATAGTCTCTAAATCTAGTTTGGGTTCTTTCGGCACTTTATTAAAAGGGTGCTTCTTATCTTCCATTATTTTAGCATACATTCTCAACTCTTCATTTTCAGGTTTCTTCTCTAATGTTGAAGTATATAAATTATGAGTAGGTTTATTGTTATTATTATTCATTACTATATAATAAATAAAATAAATAAATAAATAAAATTATTCATATTTAGAAGCAAGAAAACTTGTATTACATTTGTGGCAACATATATATCTAACATCGCCAGTATAATGATTATGATCTAAATGTCTATTTCTTGAATCTTTAAATTTTATTCCACAAAGCATACAATTGGTTTGTAGAATATAATATTCATATAATAAACTAAAATCAGTATCTGTAATACCCATTTGTTTCCAATTATTAATTTTATATGCTTTTTGTCTAACTTTATGATGCTTCAGATCATATCTTTTATCTGCTTCCTTTTTTTTTTGTCTAAATAATTTATATCTTATTGGGTCTTTTCGTATTTTCTCTCTATATCTTCTATTATGCTCGGTTTTAGTTAATGCCATATTTTATAATGTGATAAAATAATCGTTAAATCATTTTATTATATAATATTATTTAATAAATAACCTGTATTCCAGAAGAACTGGTTGAAACAATTTTCTTACTCCATACAAAAGTTTGAACTCTCATATTGTGTCCTCTTGCCCCTGTAAATCCGAGTCGTAGTTCAGGTTCTGCGTTGCGAAGGTCAAATACAAAATCACCTCTAGCAAGTTCTCGTGAAATGAGTGGAGTATTAACAAAATCTTCTAAATTACCTTTTGTCGCTTCGCCTAAAGATTTAATAGGAGTATTAATAGAATTCCACGCTTTAACATTTTCATTTATATTCAACACTCTATCCGCCCTTGATTTGGGATTGTATGAGCGTAAAGGATATAATTTATTGTTAATGAAAAAGACAACATCATTATTATAAGCAATATGCTGTTGTCCGTGTCCTCCATCTTGAAGACCAGCATAGTAATTTTGTGAAGAGACGTGCTTTTCAGTAGTCACATCGTAAAGCATACTCATAATACATTTTGCTTTACTCGCAACTGAATGAATTGGAACTTGGTGCCTGAGGGTGCTTGTAGCAACATTATCTAAAAATAGATCATAAGAAGTAAATTCATAATTTATTGCTGAAGTTAGTTGAGACGCTTGTTGTGAGGTTGGTGCTACAACACAAAGTCTAAATTCTGTATTAACAACTGAATAAGAGGGTTGGACTGCTTGACTACCAGTCCAAGTTCCACCTCCATTAGCAGCACCTAAATCTAAAAATACATTACCAGCGTCTCTCGCTAAATAATTCGCACCATCTGTTTCAATAACCATATCTGCTCCAGTAAAAGTTATTGCTACAATAGTTCTTGCGTGGACTTGGTCTGCTCCCCCTCCATTCAGTTTAAATGTATGAATAATTTTATTTCCAACAGCGAAACCACTTTTTTCTATACCAGTTGCTTCTACAGCACCAGGTATTCCATTTAATGTAATTAATTTATTATTAGTTGTAATAGATGCTTTTGTAGCATAACCACCTCCAGCAACACCTCCTACCACTCCACTTATATCAAGGTCTGCTCCAGCACCTGCTCCAGTAGCGAGAGAAGTTCCACACATACGCTGTAGTGCGAGTTGTGGTTCTTCTAAAATAAGTTCTATTCTTAATCCACCAAAATTTAAAATTGGAATTAGTTTTTCGTCATCCCAGTGTCGGAAGATACCACACCTGAGAGGCACACAATACCTTCTAGTCATAAATGCTGCGTTGCCATCTGCTTCTATTATAGGAGATAATAAACCATTAGAAGTAATTGATGGAGAACTTAATTCACTTTGACTCGTCCAAACACCAGCAGTAGCACTTGTTGTATTATTTTTAGCACTACACGGCAATCTCACACCTTCTTTAATAGCGAGTTGATTTTTATCGTCTGTTCTATATTGATTTTCTATAGCAACCCATTGGTTATAGTTATTTAAATTTTCGATTAAAACCCCAGTTTCTTTTGAGTAGATATTTACTTGTTTAATTATACCATTTACACCTGCTGCCGTCCAAGAATATCTACCATTATCAGCAGTAGTATTAAGAATATCAAAGACTAAATATGAATCCCTCTTAATATATCCAATACTAGGTTCAATATTATATATAATTTTTTGACCTGATTTAAATGTTTCTCCATTTTCAGGTTTAATAGAGATATATTTTGAATTCATTTGAGAAGCAACCACATTATTTTCAATATTACTCGCCATTTTATAAATCTATATTATAAATTTTTAATTCTTATTATTTTATTTTATTATATATATATAAAAATGTCTATTATTAAACAATCACACGCTTTATCTCTTAATTGTAATCCTGATACCTTAACATTTACAAACCACGAATTTATTAGTGGTAGTGTTGTATCATTTCCATTTGAAAGTTATAAAATATCTATAATATCAACTAAAGCATTAAAAGTTTTAATACAATTTCACCATAATGACGATACTACTTCTTTTAAAACAAATACTATTACATTAGTTCCAAATGAATATGTTTATTTAGTTAATGTAATAGAAGGAGAAAAAATGAGAATAACATTAAACTTAAACGGACAAACCTTTACAGATTCAGATAAAATAGTAATTAATACTTATTTATCTACAACAATTAACCATTTAATTACTATCTAATGGCAAACAAAAACTTCAAAATCATCACTACTCGATGAATTATTCGTTATTTGTATCTTGATATTTTTTATATTAAAATCCTTAATTGTAAAGTATTGTGTGGTTCCACCATCATTATATAAACCAGTTGCGTATAAAGAAGAATTAATAGTGAAATAAGCACTTCCGTCCATACTTCCTTTTAATACTATACCAACTTCGTGGTTTGCTGTTCCACTTGAGGTCACAAAGAATGTATAACCTCCATTACTAACCTTCTCTGTAAATGTTAATACATTACTTTCCGCCATATTACCACTTCCTATAGTCCCACTACTTGGAAATGTATAAGAGAAATTATACAATTCTTTTGCCGTTCTTAAATGTTGTGTTGATGAAATGCTTAATGGAGTATAGTCCCCATTTGCTCCTAAAGCAGTAGCAGTTGTTTGAAGAACTCCTAAAGTCATAATGCCTGTATCGGTAGAACTATGTGCCGAATCTTCTGCTTTTATAGCAGTTTCTATTACTTCTATCGCTCCTTCAATTTCGCTTAAATGCGTAATTTGAGTATCTTGTTTTCCTTCCATACTTGTTAAAGAACTTTCTAAAGTATCTAAATTAGCACTTAAATGATCTAATTTAGTATTCACTAAAGCAATTGGGACATCGTCAGTTGCGATAACCACTCGCTGTGTCTGTGCGTCTTTATTTCCAGAATTTGAGGATACATCTGTTCCAGCGATATTTTGATTAACATTTAAATAATTTCCATCTACAGCATTATCTAATGCTTGAACTGCGGTTTTGATAGCATCTGTATCCGAATCAATAGTTCCTAATAATACTTGACAAGCATTATTTGTTGTTTCTATAGCATCTAATTTTCCTTCTACTCCATCTAAATGTCCGATAATAGTATCCTGTTTGGCGTGAGTAGATAATCCTGAAACATCTGTGCCTCCACTTGAAATATTAACATTTACTTTGTTAGATCCAACACACGCCTCAATCGTTTCTACTGCTCCTTCTATTTCAGATAAGTGTGTAATTTGAGTATCTTGTTTTGTTTCCATACTTGTTAAAGAAGTTTCTAATGCTACTAAATCTGTATGGTTCGCTGCGATTAAAGCATCCGCTGATGTTTCTATAGTATCTAATTTTCCTTCTACTCCATCTAAATGTCCGATAATAGTATCCTGTTTGGCG
>JAAHTG010002215.1_pt2 | contig 10633 bp, 4 predicted proteins | sample 6116081 | NCBI WGS metagenome assembly JAAHTG01 (sample SAMN13939989, study PRJNA603662) | sponge metagenome | isolation source: marine sponge | host: Mycale hentscheli | place: New Zealand | collected 2005
AGCTTCATTTACATTAAGTCTTAAACCATCACGACGTTCAACTAAAAAGTCTGAATTAAATAATGTTTTAAAATCTGACCAAAATTGTTTTTGATTACCAAATGCTTTACCAGCTTTAAATATATTGTTATCACTAAAATTAATAAAGTTAATAGCTGATATTGTTTGAAGTACAGCTGATCTAGTATTAAAGAACATGATAGCACCAATAGAGTTTGTAAGCCAATCAGTTACTCTACCAGTTAAAGTATCACCACCAAAAGATCTGTTTTTACCAGTCTTCATTCTTCTTAATATATTTTCTAATGCTACTCTATAATTTTTACCGTAAGCCGCTTTCAGTTTATTTAAATTAGCTTCTGAAAATATTTCATTTACATTAGATTGCCATTGCTCTAAATACTTAGATCTTTTAACAGTATTAATACCTTCAAGTAAATCAGTTGTTATATTACCTGCTAACCATCCTTCTGTTGGTGCTGCGTATTGATCACCTTTTTGTAAGTATATCAATTCATCAGAAAAAGATTTTAATTCTTTATTATTTTCAATAAAATCTGTTAAGCTTTTGATATCTGATTGAGACATACCTGGTATATTCATACCTTGTTTGTTCCATACATAAACTCTTACAGCTTGTTCTTGAGTAAAACCTTCACCTGGTATTTTTTTCTTTAATGTTTTAGGTACAACTTTTAATCTTTTTTTAAGAGCTTTAAAGTCATTCATTAAAGCTACACGGTCTCTTGATATATTATCCATTGCCCTAGCAAAAGGATTTAATAAATGAGCTTTATACCAAGCCATTTGGCTATCACCAACCTTGCCTTTACCTAATGTTTTATATAATAAACCTACAAAATCTTCTGCTGATGGGGGTATAAAGAAATTAAATCTACCTTTACTTGCTCCAACAACTTCAGCTTTAACTCTAGAATATGTTTTTTCTGAAGCAATACCTGTTTTATTTTGTATTATATTATTAAAATCTTCACTAAGATTTAACCCTTTAGTAAAATCTGATTCTTGTTTATTATTAAAATTATCTAGTAATTCAAAATTATTTAATATTTCACTAGTAGAAAACTTAGGTGATTTACTAAATGATGTTTCACTTTCTACTTCTTTAGGAAAAACAGCAGGTCCTTGTTTTTTATTATATTCAGCTCTTAATCTTCTAATGCTTTTTATACCTAATATATCTGCGCCTGTATTATCTACACCAAATGTTTCAGCAACGCTTTTTCCATCTTCTAATATAATAGTATTAGGATCTATACCAAAACCTTGTTTAGCTACATTAATGTTAAAATATCTAGCCCAAATATTATCATTAATATTCCATCCTTCTGGTGTTAATTCTTTATAATTAAAACTTGAACCATCAATACCTTTACCGCTTAGTTTATTGTCATTTGTTTCTGTCAATATACCTTGCATATAATTTTTTTCAATACCTTTAAAATTTTTATTTACAGTTCCATCAACAGCTTGTTGAAATAAATATTTAGCTGTTAAAGAAGCAGGTAATGTGTGTTCTTCTACAACAGGTTCACCTTTTACAAAACTTAAAAACTTTATAGGTGCTGCAGTTCGTATAAAATGACTTTGATGACCACTAGTTTTAGATAAAATACCAATAATAAATTGAGCATTTCTAGCATCGTCTTTCATCATTTTTTCAAAAATAAGGAATATTTCTTTTAAACCCCTTAGTTTTGCAGCGTTTTGTTCTTTTAATTGTTTACTTCCCCATAATGATAAAAACGAAGGCGTGACTCTTTTATTTTTTTTATCGTAATAAGTTTGTTTTTTAATAGCAGTTAAAATGTCTTGTTCTTTTTTCTCTGAAATTTCAGCAAATTGTTTTACTTTATCTATTATTTCTCCAGTATCTTTAGCCTGAGGCATCCAAAATCCTCTAGAATTATATGCGCTAGGACCATTTGATAATGAAGCCCCAAGAGCAGTAATAACAGATTTAGGCATGTAATTAGGTAATACTTTTTGTATCCACCCTTCCATTTTTTTTCTATCTCCTGTATTTTTAGGGTTTAAACGTTTTAATTCTAATACATTATAAAATCTACTCCAACCTCTACCAATACCAAACTCCGCATAATCTCTATCAGTTTGTGTTTCTGTTTCTTGAAATACATTTAAACCTTTAACACCTTCTTTTTGAGTTTTACTAAATTGTGCAGGGTTTTTACCGTCAGCTATATTGTCAATAAGTATAGGATCTGCTCCTATATCTTGTAAGTATTGTCTTGCGGCTGTATTAGTTATTGCTCTACCTGTAAGCTCTAACATACCTTTTAAAGCTTGAGATGTGCTTGTTCTTACTTTAAAATCTGGAGATTTTACATTACCTTCAATACCTAATGCTTTTTTAAATGAATCAACTGTTATATTTGATTTTTTTTCAAACTGTACATTATTACCTATTCGCTTACCTTTATTATAAAATAAACTTTGTATATTTCTAGGCACACCAGTTGGTATACCACCTATTAATACTCTTTTGTTTGGATTAGACTTAGATTCAACTTCTTTTACTTCGGTGTTGTTCTCAGGTAATAAGTTAATTAATGATTGCGCATTTTTATTTACAAACATTAATGCTTTTCTAGCCTCCGCTTGTGTTAAGTTTGCTTTAGGATTAAATATTTTATTTGCAGGTATACCTACTAGATCTGCAATACCTTGCTCATCTAATGTTTTTAAATTTTTATAAGTTAAACTTTCAAGTGGTAATTTTTTAAACGCATCAATAGTCTTTTTTATAAAGTTATCTTTAGCTTTAGTATCTACACCAAATAATTTTAAAGGATTTGCTGTTGGTTTTTTATCTCTTCTAGTTTCAACAGGAGTTTCAATAGGTGTATCAGCTATTTGACCTAATCTTTCATCGTCCATACTAGTTGTTACAGCATCATCACCTATTTGACTTTCATAAAATTCCATTCGTTTAGGAGCAATATTACTAGTTACCCATGTAGAAAATTTAGATTCTTTAGGATTAAACCTTTTCATTATACTAGAAAACTTTTCATTTGTAAAACTTACAGCTTCTGCAGGTACCACAGTACCAGCTCCTTTTCTATAACCTAAAGCTTTTAAAGCTACATTAGTATATTGTCTTAATAAATTTTTTTCTTGTTTAGAATTTTGTTTGAACGGTGTTATTTTATTTTCTGCAGCTAATTCATTTAATGTATCTGTTTCAATACCTAATATTTCTTCAGTATTTATTGCTGGAGATTTTGATTCAGGAGTTACTGTATCTTCTACAACTACACCTTCAGGAACAGACTCAACAATAGCCTCACTTATAGTTCCAGACCTAATGCTTTTATCATACTCACGCATGAAGTTATAAACATCTCTACCTGTATTAAATTTAATTTTTGCAAAACCAGCTTTACGAAGTATAGGTGTAATTATATCACCTATTTTAGTAAAAATATTTTCTTCAAACTTTATTTCATTTTTAGCTATTGCATCAGAGAAAAAAGTTAAATATTCATCTGGTGAGTCTATTAAGTCTTGATCACTATATAGTCTATTACCTTTTTCATCTAAACCTAAAGCTCTTTCATCTATAGCTGCTCTTTGTTCTTTATTTAATTTACTTAAAAAATTATTTATTATTACACCAGCATCTTTATTTTTCATTAAAGAATTTTTAAGTATACCATGTAATAATTCGTGACTACCTACAGTAACAGCTCTTCTATCTGCAGCTACTTCTCTATTTATATATATTTTATTATCTTGAAAAAATCCATCAGATTCTCCAAATTTTTCTCCAAATTGTTCTACTATTTCATTTGAAGATAAATTATCTATAACTTCAATACCAAAAACTTTACCAGCTTTTTTTGCAAAACTAATACTTTTTTCAAGTTTTACTTTAGAATCAGCCTTAATTATTTTACCAAGTTTTTCATTTAATTTATCTTTTTGTTCTTGTTTATTTTGATAAGTAGCAGGAGCTTTAACACCTTTTTTTAATTGATCTATTTGTTTTGAAAGAGTATTATATTTAATTATATCATCTACAAAAGTTGGTGCATTTTCAGCAGAAATATTTAAATCACCATTTTTTAATGTTTCAACCGAACTTTGAACATCTATAAAATTCTTTTTTATTTTATTACCTTCTTCTTGAGTAAGTTCTCCTTCTTTAATTTTTTCGTTTACTTCTCTGTTAAGTATTTTTTCAGATTTACTAAACTTAGTTATTTCTATATCAGTTTCTGTTGTTTTAAAACCTAAGTTTCTACCATCTTTACCAGTTTTATTCTTAAAAGCATCAGAAATAGTTGTATAACCTGTTTGATCTTTTGTTTCTCTAATTTTATTATTAATTGAAGATGTTTGTTGTGCGGTTTTAAAGTTAGATAAAGCACTACCTACAGAAAGAGGGGCACTGCCTAAACCAGCAAATGCTTCAAAACCAATCTCTTTTGCATCCATTTCTTGTCCAGCAACTAATCTACCTGCTACTTCACCTAAACCACCACCTATTATTTCAGTTGCACCACCAGCAGCACCAGCTCCTAATAAGCTATATTTTGCTACTTTACCCGCTACACCTTTAGCCACACCTAGTGTTAATGCTTCAACAAGACCAATAGCAACACCTCTACCTAAAGATTTTAATTGTAAACTTTTTAGTTTTTCTGGATCTTCTATTATGTTTTTAATTTTTTCTTTTGCTCCTGGATCATTTAAGTTTCCACCTATTTCTTCCATTAACAACTCATTAAACGTTAGTCCAGCCTCCATCATAGTCATTGAACCAACCATTGTTCCAGCAATAGTACCAACAGGACCAGCAATAGCAGTACCAACACCAGCGCCAGCTGTAGCAGCATATGCAACTTCATCAGAACCTAAAGATCGTACTTGAGAAGATATAGAACTTACAAGCATTGTACTTAAAGTAGTTGGATTATACGCAACACCTTTTAAAAAACCCCACATACCTCCACCAGCTTCAGCATATATTTTATCAAAAGATTTCATTTCATCTGATTGTCTGTTGAGTCTTTCTTGTTTTTGTTGTCCTTCAACCCATCTTGTTATTTCTTCATCTGTACCATCGCCTTTTAATAAATCAATACCTTCATCTGTACGAGCGCCTTGAATTTGGCCTTGTTCCCAAGCTCTACCTAAGTCAGAAACAAGATCTACAGCGTTGTCATAAGCATAAGAAAAAGGATTACCATCAAACTCTACTTTTTTATCTTCTTCATCAAACATTAGTTTTTCGTCTGTAGATACAGAACTCGTATCCGAAGATTCTAAATCGGATGCTACCTCTGTCTCCACAGCCGCATCCGGAGTTGTGGGAGATTTCTTTGCACTTACATACTTTGTTTTAAACTCATCAAATGTTTTTGTATAAAGCATATCATTATTGAGTTTACTATATAATTCTTTTTGTCCTTCTTCATTTCCATATTTATCAAAAAAATCATCGTAACTTTTAGTATAAAGTCCATCTTTACTTAATAATCCGTATATTTCTTCCATAATTAATTAATCATAACTTCCCTGTCGACCAGCCATATTACGTGCAATAGCTTTTTCACGTTCTGGATTTAAATCACCTAAAAATGCTAAATCTTTTGCTTCACTATATTTAGCGTCTACTGATAATAAAGCATCTCTAACAAAAGCCTGCGCTGACATACCCTGTGTTATAGTAAAAGTTTGAGATGCATCTAAACCGTTAGCTCTTACTTTATAAGTATCTACAGGTGAATCATCATCTGGACTACTAGTATCTATTACTTGAAGACCTAAATCTTGCAATGCTTCTTCAAAACCTGGAGATTGAATATTTATAAGACCAGTAAATATACCAGCATCATTCATGCCAAGACCAAATTGTCCTTTGTTTTCTTTTATTGAAGAATAAAAATCTGTTACGAATAATTTTCTTTCACCTTCTTTTACTTGTGCATTAGTAGGTGGTTTACGTCTTTCTATAGGGTTTTTACTTACAATAATTTCTTTACCTTGTAATAAAGTATTAGCATACTTTGAATAAGCGTCTCTAAAATCAACTGCATCATTTTCTTCATATAAACCATATAGTTCTCTTTTTGCATTATAACCAGCTGTTAAATCTTCATCATTACCTAAATATCTATTAATAGATTGAGCACCACCTTCTGTATTTAACAAAGTAGCTGATTGTGAACCTAGTTGAGGTGCTAAAGCTCTAGCAGCTCTAGCCATGTCAGCTTTATAATAAGCAATTCTTTGACCATTTTGTACTTTATAAAATACTTTTTTTTGTGGTAATCCAGTGTCAGGATCTACTATATTATTACCATTAGCATCTTTTTGCATTATATAATAAGCATCTTTAAGATTACCTTGTTTATCTGTTACTTGAGATTGTTCAGCTATTCTTAATATGTTTTTATTTATATCAGGTATTACTTGAGGAGTACTATTATATAATTTAAGAGCATCTTGGTTTGTTGTATCAACTCCACCGCCTGAATAAGTTACTTGTATAGAACCATCTTCTCCAATAGAAAATATTTCTCTAGAATCATTACCACCCCAACCACTTGCTATATAAGCCGCATGAGCCCAATTGTTTTCAGATAAATCCATACCACCTAAAGTATTAGCTTTACCTTCTTCTATTTCTAACTGTATATCAGTCATCATATTTTCTCTAGCTTCCATTGCTGGTATCAACTGAGATAAAGTTTTAGCTGCTTTATCTCTACGTTTCATAAGCTCTTGTCTTTCTTCTTTACTATATTTACCTCTTTGTAACTGTGTTTCAGTATAAGACTTTTCTTTTAATGCTTGATCTGCTACACCTTTATAAGTTTCATTATTAACACCAAGCTTAGCAAGATTATCATAAACTTGGTCTTTATTTTTCATAGCCTCATTTATACTCCACGACAATAATTTTTCAGCTTCTAAGGTTTTTTGATCAATTCTTCTTCTTTCAGTGTCTACAAGATTTTTAGTTATTTGACCTATATCATCAATAGTATTGGCCCAAATATCACCTTGTTGTCTAATTAATTGTACTTCTCCACGATTAGTAGGGCTTTCGTATGCACCAGAATTATAATATTTAGTGCTACCTGAGAATGATTGTCCGTTTGCCATAATTAATTTATTGATTTACTTGTCGTCTAATGCCTTGTTAGCCGCATAATTTGCACCGATACTTCCTACTGCTTGAACACCAGAGCTAATTATATTACCAACAGCTGACGTACCAGCCGCAGCTGCTTGTGCAGCGTTTGCATTATATGCTTGTTCAGCTTGTGCTTGATTAGTTACTTGCGCTTGTAGTCTATTTAGTCTTTCGCCTTCTCTTCTTTCTTGTTGACCAAATACAAATTCTTTACCAGCAACATCTGCTTGTTGTTGTCTACCTGCTTCACCAAATTTAGCGCTTTGTACTCTAACAGCTTCTTGTTGTTTTCTTGATTGTAAATTAGCCTCACCTTCAGCTCTAGCTCTTGCGTTTTGAGCTTCTTGTTGTTGTATACTAGAACTAATACCTCGTTTGCTTTGTAATGCAGCTTGTGCTAAAGCTGTAGCACCACCAGCTGATGCACCAGTTGCTTGTAAAGTATCTAGTGTATTAGCTAAAGCTATATCAGCTTCTTCTGCTTGAAATTCAGCAGCTTGAGTTGCAACACCTAAATTAGCAAAAGGATTTGATAATAAACTAGAAGTATCTTCTATCATACCAGACAAATCAGTTATTCCTGCAAAAGGATTTATTATTGCTTGTCTATTACCTTCTAATCTTCTAAGTTCTCCTTGTATCTGTTTTTTATCTTTTCTTGCTTGTGCAGCTAATTTTTCTTGTTGTCTTCTTTGTTTTCTAGCTGATCTACTAGCAAAAATACCTCCAATAAGTGAAGCACCTACGGTCGCAACACCTCCTATTACTCCTGACATTTTTTATTTATTTTTAATATATTCATAATATTCTTGTTTATTTAAAGCATAATTATACTTTTCAACATAATCTAAATTTTTATTATTTGTAGGGTTTTTAAAAATATTTTGAAAAATAGAATACTCATGAGCATAAATAATTCTTTGAGTTCCTGCTTTTGAAAAACCTACATATGGTGCTTCATAATTTTCAGTACCTTCAGCTGAAGCAACACTTATAATTCCTTCTAATAAAATCCACACATGGTCTCTTTTATGTATACCACTAATAATAGTTGCAAGTGGATTTAAAATCATTTGTCTTAAATAAATACCATCAACAAACTCATGTTTAAATTCTCCCCACTCGTGATTACCTCTTATTAATTTACCTTTATTATGTGTTACTTTATTATTAGATTTTTTAGATAAAATAGTGTTTAATAATGTTTCAACTTTTTTATCATATTTTGTTTGTAAATCACTCATTAATAAGCTGATTCTACATAATCTGACGATGCTGCAAATAGTTCTTTCATACCTCCTGGATCTGTTAAAGTATCAGTAGATATAGTGACAGTAGCAAAGTAACCTTTAATACCAGTCATATCAGCACCAAATACTACTTCACCTGGAGCTGCAGGACTATTATTAACAAGATTAGCCATATATTTATTTTCTTTTCTAGTAAAACCTGCATGATGTACAGGCGGTATAAGTGGTCTTGTGTTTTGTGTTATAGGACTATTTAGAGGATTTATAAATAAGTTACCATAATTATCAAATGACCCTTCATTATAACTATATATAGATACTGTTGAATCATCAGTGTTTACTGTTTCATAATTACTAAAATCAATATTAGGATAACCTATACCTGTTTGATCGGATACAAAACTATCTACTTGCCAACCATTACTACCCTCGTAATTAATTGTTTTAAATACTTTTGATAAACTTACATTAGGGTTAAATACAAAATTTATACTAGCTTTATTTTGTACACCATAAAAATTACATCTTGGTTGTGATGTAATATAGTGTTGATATAAACCAGCTGTATCTGTATCTGTAGTATCAGATGGTCCCATAGTATAAAACTTATTTTTTAAACTAAGCATTAAACCAGGTTTATAAGAATATAAACTAGTCCAACCATTTACTGATTCATCAAAAGATAATGTTTTATAAGCAATGCTAGTATCTTGAGGTTGTATTGATAATACATATTGTTTGTTGTATATATCCCAACCGCCAGTAAGTTTACCTTCACCCATGGCACCAAACTGATCTCTAAAGAAATCAATCATACCATAGTTAGATATTTCTGTAAGACCATCTCCTCCTCCAGCACCTGAAGAAAGTCTCATTACAGCATTTCTATCTTTGTCAGTAAAATATCTTCTATTACCATATGAAGCAAAGCTTTCAGGGTTTCTACTAATACCAAAATTACCTACATAAGCTTGTATGTTACCTATAACAGATGTACTTGCAGTAATAGTAGGACTACCTTCTGCTGAATATATTATATCTTTATCTATAGGTGCTCTACTTACTTTTTTCTCTTGAAATATATGTAAATAGTTATCTTCAGCATATAGTTTTTGTATAGAGCCATTTGCAGGATCTACACTTTTAATTATATCTGTACCTACAGAAAATACATTAGTATCATTTATACCTGTTCTAGAGTTAAATATACCAGAGTATATCATAGAATTAATTCTAACAGATCCTTGTGGATTATCTTCTACTAAATAAGCTTTTACACCATATCCAGTACTAGTGTTATTATAGCCACCTCTAATGCGTGATTCTTCTATAGCCCAGTTTTTAGCATTTGCGTTGTTAGGTGATATAGCAGGATATGTACCATCTCCCTTAGAGCCATTCCAAGCGGCTGCTCCAGAAGAGTTTAATGTTTTTCTCAGTACAAAACTGTTAAAGTATTTAACTTCTATAGTTGCTGCCATAATTTATTATTACTCATTTATTAATCTAATTACTTATAAACCTGTCCAATATGCATTTGATGATGCTTGATGTTGTGCTGAACCTCCAGTTAATACTATATCTTTAATCATAACACTATAATAACCATTAACCTCTTGATAAGTAACAGTTGTTGTACCAAAAGCGCAGGTAAAAGAAAGAGTGGCTGGAAAAGGATAAAAACCACTAATAACAGATAGTTCAGTTATAGATTGTTTTATAGGTTGATCAGCACTAAATGTAGTTGATCCATCACTTAATTTAGTAAAAAACGCTTGAGACTCTGATGGTGCATTAGGATTAAATCTAATACTATTAAAGTTTATAAATATTTGTGTTAATGTGTCACCAATATTAGCGCTACTAGGTGTAGGAGTAATAGACATTGTTCCTTGTTGTGTACCATTTGGCGGTCCTGTCCATAATGTACCTTTATATTCACATGGATATGCCGGTTCATCACCAGCAGCTATACTAGCATAATAAGCAATTTTTTTACCACCTGCATCAAATTGTGCAACCCATTTTCTATCGTTTTCTCCTCTATTACCTCTTGTTATTCCATACATACTTGAAGGAATACCTATATCTTCGAAAAGTTGACCTGGATATATACCAGAAGCATTAGGACTTGCGTTGTCATCACCAAAATAATTAATATCTTCACCTATATATGAATGCCATTTTGTAGATG
>JAAHTG010001956.1_pt1 | contig 10617 bp, 2 predicted proteins | sample 6116081 | NCBI WGS metagenome assembly JAAHTG01 (sample SAMN13939989, study PRJNA603662) | sponge metagenome | isolation source: marine sponge | host: Mycale hentscheli | place: New Zealand | collected 2005
TCAGCGTAAAAAAGCAGATACATTATTGCCTCCATCAGAAAACGTGATGGAAAGACAGATGTTGCAGTCTACCAGAAGAAGAAGAAGAGCTTTAGAGACAGGAACAGCGGGTTCTGCAGATAGAGCTGCTATTCGTCAAATGGGAAAATCTTTTGGTCGAAATGCCTTTGCTGGAGGAGGGAGAGGAAACTTTGGCCAACTTGCAGCTTTACAATCTCAGGCGATGCAAAACCTAGCATCTACATACGGTCAGCAAATAGGTCAAACTATGCAACTAGAACAGCAACAAGTAGGTAGGATGGCAGACCTTTCAAATGATTTGGCATTATTGAGAAGCAATAGAATGTCTGCTTTGGCTGAAAAGAACACAAAAGATGGAAGGTCTAATTTGTTAACCGCTTTAGGAGGCAAAGGAGGAGCAGGAGAAGGCTTTGATGCAAAAGTTAATAACATAAGAAATAGTAATGCAGATGAGGATGAAGTCAATACTGATCCTTCTGTAAGCTTCAAAGACTAATAAAAAATAAGGACATGGCAAAGTTTGACGATAAACCAAAGAAGAAAAAACGTAAGAAAATAAAAGACAATGTTGATAAAAAAACAGGATTAACAATAGTAGATGAGACGCCTTCAGAAGAGCCTTTAACAAAGGACGCACAAAAGATGGAGGACTACAATGAGAGGCAGAAGAAAAAGAGGAAAGAAAGGAAAGGAGAAGTAACCCTAACTACTAGAACAGGACAGACACCAAGAGCAAAGGTAAAGATAGGAGGAAAAACCAAGAACCAAGCCTTCGATGAGCTTAACGCTCAAGGGAGAGAAGAAGAGTTTTGGGATGATGGAGGATTATATGATCAATATGACAGAATTGAAAGAATAGCTGTAGATCCCAGCGATGGGGAATACTATGAAAGATTAGATAAAAAAAGAGAAGGAAAAATAGACCCAAACGCAGATGCTAAAGAGGCTTTAGGAGAGAACGCTACTGAAGAAGATATTGCTGATTACAATTCATCTAAGCAAAAGGAGGCCCTTCCATCTCAAGAAAATAAAGAGCTTGGAGATGAGGTAGCTGAAGGGTTATCCATTAAGACAGCACTAGAAAACGAAGCAACACAAAATGCAACAACTAAAGAGGAGTTGCTTCAGGGAAGAATGATAGCAAATGAGGTTGCTGAAGAAACAAGAAGAGAGAAGAGGAAAAGAGAAAAAGACGAAAAAAAGGAAAAAAAGGTAAAGTTTCCACTCATCTTGAAGATATTAGAAAAAGCACCGGGAATTGCTAAAGACATGTTGGTGGATTTAAGTATGAAGGACATATTTAAGGTTGCATCACAGCTAGGTATCTCCGACCCTAAATCTAAAAAAGAAAGAAAAAATGCAGAAGCGTATTTGGATACGGTTCAAAAGCTAGGAGTTCAAGATGACTTTCCTCAAGTTGAGGAGAATATAGCTGTAGGTACTTTTACAGGTTCTAGGATTGGCTCTCAGACAATATATTCTGGAGCAGGAGGATTAGCCCCAATGAGTCTGTATGACGCTAAGAGGAGAGCTATGAAGGCAGGATTAAAATCATCTACTAAGTCAGTTGAGAATTTCATGAAGTTTATGCAACTTCCTCCTGTTTATAATGAAGATTACATTAACATTGCTACAGAGGCATATAATGATATAATGAGTGATTCAGACCTATCTTCAGAGGAGAGAAGAGAGAAGCTGAATAAATTAAATAACTCAGGAGCACAATTAATGGGAGCGTGGAATACCGTACAGAATCTTCAGAGCAGGCTACTTAATACAAAAAATCAAGAAAAGGAATCTTTGTACATGCCTCCAGCCATGAAGAAAAAAATGTATTCGATTATTGAGAACTCAATGGATCCTGAATATCTTAAAAGAGCTATTACAGGTGATGTTAATTTAGCAAAAGATGCTTCTGAGTTGAGTCTTTTTTCTGATATGATTTATGTGGCAACAGAATCAGCTAAAGATTTTACAGGGTTTAAGAAAAGAGAAGGGGCAGAACAGTTTCTTGATAAGCTATCTGCAGCGGATAAGCTAGAATTACAGCAATGGGAGCCAGGAAGTGGAGGAACACTTGCCACAAAACCACTTATAAAAAAATATGTAGATTTCTTTGCTGAAGACATTGATGGGGTTTTTAATGCCATATTTAAAGATGAAGATGGAAATATTAGAGATAATTTTTCTGAAGACCAAGAGGAACAAGCTAAGAAAATATTTACAGAAATGTTAGCTCCTTCATTTTTGGAAGACATGAAAACAATGTCTACCGGGGTTACTCAAGCCTCTGTCACCGGGGCTAAGAAACAAGAGAGAGAGTATTTTTTCAGTAATGTTAGACAGCCAGCAGACTTAGAGACTTTTAAAGAAACTGGTGCTTCTTCAACCACAAAGGATGAATGGGTAAATAATTTATCACCTTATGGATCTACAATAAGAAAAAATTCTGGATCATTTCCTATAATGGGAGGTGGTGTTCTTGCAATGGAAAAACCTACACCAAATATGGAGTTTTATATCCCAGACTCCAAGATTTCAGGAGGCGATGCTGCGGGTATAAGAATTAGGGCTAAAGTAGATGGTGGAGCAACTCAATTATTAAAAGCTAGTGAAATAAAAGGTTTTATTAACAGTGGTAAAACTGTAACTGCTGCAGATCTCGGAGGAAATATCCTAACTATAAATGACATGGACAGATTCATTGAATCTTCTGGTGGGGGAGCTGAGGGTAGTACGTCTGCAGCAAGATATAGACTACAGGCTGAATCAGAGGCTCCATACTATATAGAAAACAACGTTATTCAAGGAATAGAATCCGATGCAGATGTTGCTAAATATAATGCTGCAGATAAGCAAGGGATGATGTGGGTAGACATAGCACAGCCTGATTATGTATATACTAGCGGGGGAACGGAAGAACCACTGAGTTTCCCTTTCTTTGTCCAAGGGGTTCCGTATATCGCAGATCAAGCAGAAATGAAATCGAGAGACAGGGATTTTAGCGATAGTCAGTCAGCTCAAGCGCAATTTCAGAATCCATAAAAATATTAACAGTAAAATTAAATGGCTAGAAATAATTTTTTAGATACGCAGACAGGAGGATCTTCTAACATTTTAAACGATGTAACAGCAGAGGAATCTCAAAATATTGATTTATCTCCAAAAGAGGCAAAAGCAAAAGAAAAAGTAGAAGAGGAGGTCGAAAAGGAAGTAGAGAGAACTGCCGAAAACCTTATAACTGGAAGCAAGCCTAAAGAGGCTGATGGGGACCAAGCATCAAAATACATTCCCGTAAGTGAATCTTCTTTAAGTGAGGACATTCCAACTGCTGCAGATAACTCTACTGCTAAACAACTTTTAGATGGTGGAAAGTCAGGATTGGAGGAAAGCCAAAAAATATTTAACAGCTTAGATGGTATTGAGCAAATACATAAGGAGGCAGAACAGAATATAAAGCCACCAAGTGTTGATGTTAAGATGGATGGGTTAATGTCTGAAAATAATGTTTTTATAAAAAATCTAAACGTTGATCATTCAAGTGTTTTTGATAGAGAAAAAATAAAATCATTAAAGACTACATCTGAAAAAATAAAAAATGAATTTGGGGATATCTCGGACATTGTTGAGCCGATTTATGATATAGATGAAGAGACCGAAGAAGATTTAATTACATCCATTGGAGTAAAAGTTGATACTGAGCTGGATAAAGAGATTTACGAGAATAGAAAAGAAAACAAGTCTAATTCTTTAATTTCAGAAGGAATAGATGGGGTATATAGGTATGATATAGGTAGAGACGAAAACCAAAATGGAGTTTCAACTGGAGGTCCAACAGAAGAGGCAGAGCCTGGCCCAAATGGGTATTACACAATGAAAGGCAAAGTGTACTATAAAAACAAAAACGGTGATTGGTACAAGCTATATCCAAAAGATAAGAAAAGCGTAAGAAAAAATGGATATGACACCTCTAATTCTTCATGGATCAAAATGGACGACCCTAGAAGGGTTAGAGCCGTAGAATCAAAATCTCAGTTTCAAACATACAGAGATGTAAGGGATAAGAATCTTATCAATATTTCTAATGACCAAATAAGAAGAGCGCAGGAAGCATACGGAGACCCTTTTGCTGACCTTTCTGGCGATACTCAGCTACAAGAAGAGGTTTCCGTTGTCGCAGGACTTCAGGGACCTTGGGGATACGAAGATGAAATGTCTAGAGAAGACGCTATAGAAAAGATAGGGGGGAAAGAGAAAAGTGGATTCCTTCAAAACGGAGACTATAGATTTGCAGGAAAAGATTACATAAAAAAGAATGGGAAATGGTTCTACAGAAATGAAAAAGGCTCAGTTGAATCTATATATGGAAAAGATAAACAAATCATAAAACTAGAGCGTAGTGCTATTCCAAAACCTTTGCTTAGAGGAAAGAATACAGCATTTATAGACGTTGTTCAGGGTCTTTCTAATATAGACGTATCAGAGATTATGGTTTCTGTAGCTGAGAAAGTTGAAGATTGGTGGCAAGGCGGTGCTAAAGCAAATGTAATCAATGGGTTAGATTGGATAAAAAACATTGCTGCTAGAAGTAATCCTGATATCATAAACAACCAAGCAAGAAAAATAGCTTTGGATATTTCTAGCAAGTGGACGTCAGGAACATTAACTGAGGCTGAATATGAATTAATAAGAAGCTTTGGTGTTCTTCGGGATGAATACCTCAACTACGGAGACAACAAGGCAATATTTGAAGAAAGCTATGGAGACTTAGGAAATATATGGAGATCTCCAGATAAAAATAAAAACCTCCTTGAAAGCATGTATAAGGATGATTTAAAAGCTGGAATGGAAATGATTGCATTTCTTGGGAATGGAGGGACAATGACCAAGAACATAAAAGGAGATGGTATCTATCATGTTGGTGGCGATTATTTAATGAAGCGTGGTGGAAGATGGATGAACTTTGATGGAACAATTATTGAAGACAAAGGCATAATAGAGGTTTTTAATTCTGCTGGAAAATCTGGAGTATTTGACTTTTCTGAGGTAATGTCTATTTCTATGCAAGGAATAGGAGTAGGAAGGGGTATAAACGTAGAAGCTGCAATTAAAAAAGACGTAAAAGACTTAACTTTAATCGAGGAAATATCCTTAATGCTTAACGGGAGGCAATCAATAGTGAAGGAAACCGATTTATATAACATGTATAAATCAAACTCAATAGTTTCAATGTTGATTGATGAAAATCTTAAATCAGCAGGATTGGGCGGTTCTCTTTTAATTGATTTGTTGAACAATCCAAATGACGCATCTGACAATATTGAATTAATCGAAAAGAACTTTTTATCCATCTCAAATGGTTTTACCAAGAGAAGAAAAGTTTTTGATGTATTTGACATGAGCTCTAATAAATCTATTAATAGGGTTATTACCTCTATATCTAGCGCTCTTAATGACTTTAATAATTTTGAGTACGATAAGCAGAGAATAAAATGGTTTTCTGAAAACAGTTTTTCTGAATCTGGATTAACTGAAAACCAAAGAGAAATAATAGAAGCAGCACAAGAAGATGCTTCTGATCTAATAGATGAGCTGAACACCTCCACGTTTACTATGGAGCGATTGGAAAGGAGCGATTTAATGAGGTCTTTGAATTTTTCTACTCAGAAAAACAGAATTAGTGAATTTGTGTCACGCATAGACCAATTAGTGGGAGCGTCTAATCAAACGAATGAGATACGCAATCAAGTTAAATCTTCAGGGAAAAGCCCTGATTTAGTGTTTTTTGAAAGAAAAAATTCTTATTTAAGAAGATTTTCTATATACCTACCAGGAGCCCTTACTGAAAATCAAAATTCGGCAATGGACCTGTTTACTCAAAAGAAAAATTTGGCCGAATATGTTTTAGAACTAGAACAAAATGGTATGGTCTCTATATCCAAGGAAGGAAAGTTGTCATACACGGACAAGGCTTCTCGAATGGGAGAAGACTATGTAAATAGGTTGCAAAACAAAATATCAGACCTTAACGGAATGATAGACCTTAAAAGGAATCAATGTATAGATGAAAACATTGCGGAAAAGGCAGAATTGGAATCATCCATAAGAAATACGGATGTATTATTAAAAAAAGAGTTTGAGCGACTTATAGATTCAGAAACCAGTGAGGAATATGAAGGAGCAGTTACTCGTATAGAAAGATTAGAGCAGACAAAAGAGGTAAATGAGGCTAAATTAGATCAAATTAAAACAAACAACTACACTGTTTTTCTAACTGGAGGAGAAGAAATGGCCGAAGATTTGATGGCAGGTGTTACTGAGGGATTCTTCAATCCGTATTTGGCGGCACTTGAGGGTGTTTATGAATATAGTGCTAAAAACAAGTTTGATTTAATTTTCGAGCAGATGTCTGACAGGATGATAGATTTAGTAAATTCTCAAAAGGTTGACATAAGCTTTTCGGGAGACGTTCTTTCTTCTGTAAAAGATTTATTATCCTGGGATGGGTGGCTCGAACTGAGTGCTGAGGAAAAGGAATATTATCAGCTAGCAAAAACATTGAAGTCTTGCTTGCCATTATATTTAAACAATGAATATTCTTTTGAGGGGAAAGACACAGGATTTTTCAACTCATTATTTGGAACTTTTTATTCTACTGCTTTTCCGAATAAAGCTGGAGCGAAAAATTCATTTGGTCTTGATATGGATATTGAATCTAGTCAAGCTAAATCTGTTCTTGGGGTTGTTCAGTCTGGAGGATTTACTGCAGAGGATGTTACTGAGTTTAAAAAACTTAAAGAACTGGAAGACAAATCAAAAGAAGAATCTGATCTTTTATCGAAACAGTTTGCGGGTCAAATAATGGGTGGCTCAACGTTTTATTTAGGTACAATACCTATGGGCGGATGGGTTACTGGAGGGTTATTTAGATCCGCTGTTGCTATTCAGAAATTAACAGTAGGAGCTAAAGGATTGACTATTGCGGAAAAGACTTACAATGCTATTCCTAGAATATACATGACCACTCTAGGAAGAACAAAGCTTGGAAGCTGCCTTAAGCAGACATTCTATACGGCATACATGTTTGAGAGAGCAGGAACTGTTTTTGGAGCGGCAGAGGAAGAGATGACAGCATTAGGAGGATTTATGGGAGGAGCTGGTGTTGCTACATTTCAGCTTTTAGGAAAAAAAGTTTCTCAAACTGCTTTCAATAAGTTTGCAAAATCACTATTCACTAAAGGAGGAAAAGAGTCATCAGTTATGTGGAATAAATTCACATCGGGAGTTCAAATAGGGGGTGGTTTTGGATCTGGTGAGGTAGTTGAGGAGACTATGCAGGTTTTTGCTAAAGCATTCAATGCAATGGATGATACTAAAAAGATGTATGAAGTCTTAGAGCAGTCATTTGGTTCTTATGATAGGATTATGAAGCATGTAGTTGGCTCTTTTGCTATGGGTGCAATGTTTGGATTTGCTGCTAGCCCTAAAACCAGGTCAATGTATGAGGGATTAGATTCAGAGTCAAAGTCTAAAGTGGATAAAGCTGTAAAGCAAATATCAGAAGAGATGAATTCTTCAATGGAGTCAACAGAAGAGTACATTAGTGGTCAGAAAAAGAAAATATCAAACATAGAGAAAAATTCAATAATAGATGATAGTAAAGACACAGAAGGGGTATCAAGTGAAGAGCAAGTTGGGCAAGAATCTGTCCAAGAAGAATCTATCGAAGAAGCAAGCAAAGAAAAGACTAGCACTGATAGAGTTCTTCAAGAAGATCAAGTCCAAGAAGAAACGCAGGAAGAGCAAAGCAAAATAGAAAATGAAGAGCAAGCTAAGCAAGAGGAACAATCCAAAAAGGATTCAAAGGTTGAGTATGAAGCCTTGTCTGAAAAAGAGCAATCTGGATTTAAACAAAAGGCTAAACAAGAATTAGAAGCGGAGAAAACAAAAGGTAGAGTCACCGAAGAGCAAATAAACAAAAGGGCTGAGGAGATATACGCTAAAGATGGCATTAGGATAAATATAGGTAAAAACGCAAACCAAGCAAAGGGTCAAAGAGTTACCGTTACCGTAAACAAAGACTCTGAATATGGCGGTGTTGACATGGACATAACTGATGAGTTTGGAAACAATATAGGCAACGTGAAGGGAGCGTATGATGCAAATGGGAACCTTGATATTGAAGAGATAAGCATAGTAGAAGGCAAGAGAGGTCAGCAATATGCTACAGAGACCATATCAGTTATAAATGAAAACACAAACAACAATGTAATAGTAAGTGGCAATACTGAGTCCACAGAGGCTCTAGGTCAGAGCTTGGAGAATAGCTTGCAAGCAACTCAAGACTCTGATGGAAACTATGTAGTCAATAACACAACAGAAAACATAGAGTCAAATCAAGACGCTACTATTGAGTATAAGGAAGATTTGTCTATGGCAGACAAAATAAGAAGCAGGAAGATTGGTAGTGATTCTCAAGTTACAACTGACGAGAATGGAAACCCGATACCTGCTCCCAAGAAAAACTCTTTAAATTTCTTTGATGCCGCATGGAATGCTTCAATGGAGGCAGCAGCACAAGTAGTAGAAAAGGGAGGAAGTTTATATAAAACCCTATCTACAGCGAAAGCCAAGTTCAAAAAAACTGCATTCTATCAAAGCTTTGAAACAACGGCAGAGAAAGACGAGCAATTAGCAAAGTTTGTGATAGCACTAGAGGAGCAACTAGGAACCGAAGAGTTTTCTAAAGCTGAAAAAGCATTAAAATCCCTTAAAACTAAAGCTATAAAAAAGTTTAGAGAATCTGCTTATTATCAAGGATTGAAACCAAGAAGCAAGGCTAGGAAGGAAGCGCTAATAGAGTTTGAGGAAAAGCTTGAAAACGACACTGATAGAATACTTTCAGAGAAAATGAAAAAGAAAGAGGTGTTGGATTTGGATAAAATGGTTGGTGAGTATTCTGCCGAGCAAAGACAAAGCCAAGGTCCGTTAGATCTAAAGCTAAGTATTGCAGAAAAGATAAAAGCAAACAAGAGTTCTGATTTAGGTGTAATAAAGCAGGAGATTATACAATACATAAAAAAGGCTTTACCAGAATCTAACTACACTAAAGCAAAGCTTGTATCTTTAATAAATTCTGTTGAAAATGCAAAGACAATAGCTACAGCTCAAAAGGTGTTTAATAAGGTTGATAATATATCAAAAAAAGATTACGAGACAAAAAGAAAAGAAGCCTACAAAGAAGCTTACACTAGAGTAAACACAAGTAAAAAAGGGTCTATAATAGAGCAGATGACTTACAAGTCTGGGAAGCAAAGAATGTCTACTGAATCTATAAAAGCTTACAATGAGTTTTTAAAAAATAATGATCTATCACAAGCCGCATTAGAAAATATGTCTTTAGAGGAGTTGGTTTTAATTAACAACACTTTAAGCGAAATAGTAGAAACAGGTAAAGTTGACCAAAAATCAATTAATGAGCAGAAAGAAAACATAAGGAAAGAAGCCCAAGGCAAGATACTAGAAGCGTTTCCAAGGCTTGAAGGTAAAAAGAAAGTTATGACAGCTGAAGAAGTGCTAAATACTGAAGCTGTTTTTAGAGGGTCTTTCGTAATTGATGGAAAGTATTTTTCTCCATCAGAAGCTAAAGCATATATAAAAAAACAAACAAAAGAAGGAGTTCCTCCAACCTCTATAAACTTTTACAAGTCTGTTGATATGGATTATGACGCTTCAACTGGAATTAGAAGCAATATACTAAACTCTACAGGTTTGAGTCTTAGTGACTTTTCTTACAAGCTTACACGTTTGTATTCAGGTAAATTTGGAGTACTTTCTAAGGGATATAAAGGAAATCAAGAGCTAAAGAATCTAGCCGACAAAATAGACAGGGGCGTTAAATGGGCTTATGCCATGGAGCAACAAGATAATGGAAAGTTTCAGGATGAGTTAAACAACCATTTAAACAAGGTGTTTGGAAAAGGAGTGTCAGAAAGAGTGGGTCAAGCTACGGGAGTTTCTTCTGTTCTTTCTTCAGAGTTAAAGTCTTCTCCGAAAAATACAGACCAATTCTTTGTAGAGGATAGATTTGAAGGCAAAAAAAGAAAAATAACAAATGACAAGCTTATAGATTTGTATTTGTATGGGAAGGATCCAACCAATGACTATGAGGCTAGAAAAAGCCTTTCCGTAGATTTTGATATGGATGCTGTAGATGCGTATGTAAAATCTAACCCAAATCTATTAAATCATGCTGAATGGATAGAGAACCAATATAATGAGATAGCAAAAAACAAATATGGCAACGTATTGTCAAAATACAAAGGAAACTTTGATATTGAAACTAGGGATGGATATTACTATCCTAGAAACGTAAAAAAAGAAGGCCAACAAACAACAGAAGAGGCTGCAGCACAGATGGTAAAAGATGCAGGAGGAGACCTTAGAGCATTGCTTATAAGTAATGATACTGTATCTAATGCCCACGTAAAAGCAAGAACAGGACTTGGTAATAGCGAATTAATAAATATGGGTGCAACACAGTAGCTAATGAACTACGTTAAGAGGGGGACCCAGGTGGGGCGGGGGGGGGGTGTC
>JAAHTG010002437.1_pt1 | contig 10609 bp, 15 predicted proteins | sample 6116081 | NCBI WGS metagenome assembly JAAHTG01 (sample SAMN13939989, study PRJNA603662) | sponge metagenome | isolation source: marine sponge | host: Mycale hentscheli | place: New Zealand | collected 2005
GGTTGGTCTTGGTGCCTCAGTAGCATTGGTATTACTTATTCATTATGTAATTAACCCTATGTAACTTGGATGTTACAATTTTAAAAAAGTTGCAAAAGGGGTTGACATTCAGTCCCTTTTGTATTATATATATTTAGTAAACGTTGAAACAATATAAAATCGGATCGGACTGGGGTTCAATTCCCCACATCTCCACCAAATTTACTCTACAAAGTAAATTATGACTTTTTACTCTACAGAGTAAATTTGATGGGGATGATCGGGATCGACGGACGGCGTAGTTGCGTGGAGTTTACCGGATGATCGCGTATAGATCAAAAAAACTAAATGCAAATGAAAATTTCGCACCATCTGGTTACGTTGCTTTAGCAGCCTAACAAAGGGAGTTGGCCACTTACTTAGCAACAGAAAACGTGGCATTTTATCAAAAACAATAAGAAAGGAATTACCTAATGAAATTCGCAGCAATCGCGGCCGGAGCACTTATGCTTGCAGGTACAGCATCAGCAAAAGACGTAACTATCGGCGGAGTAACATTATCAGCCGGCGCAGAAGCAGACATGAACTATACAACAGGTGTAGAAGCATGGGCATTGGATTTCACTCCATATATCGCAACAGAAGTTTATGGTTTCGGTTTAAGTGTAGAAACAACAATGGATATTATGGATCTAGATGAAACAGGTCTAGATGGCTCCTTTAAAGGATTAGAGTTCGGAAGCTCATATGTACTCACAGACGGTTTGAATGTCTATGGGGAAGTAGCTACTAACTCAGATCTAGAATTTGGCGATGTCAAAATGGGCGCATCATTTAAATTCTAAGTTAGACTGCATATATTATTGATCAAGGGGGAGCCAATCGCTCCCTCTTTTTCGTTATAAATAAAAATAAAACTGGAGGTTTTTGTAATGTCATTAAAATTGAAAGAGTTAACTTGGGCTCACCACCAAGCTGCAGAAAGAAGAGCATTCGCTAAAGAGCTTCTTTCAGGTAAGATAGATCCAGCTTTATATCACAAGTTTTTATGTTGTCAATATATGAACTATTCTGTTCTAGAAGAGTTGACAATCATTCCACCTAATCTACATAAAATTAAAAGATCTCGTAGAATATTTCAAGATATTCGTGAGCTCGAAGAAGTCTTTGGTCTTGAGCCACCTGATAAGTATCCTGAGTCTGTATCTAAATATGCAACCTATTTGTATAGTTTATCTGAAGCAGATGATAATCATTCGTTGCTTGCTAATATGTATGTTCGCCATTTTGGTGAGTTGCATGGTGGGCAAATGATTAAGAAGAAAGTTCCAGGTAACGGTATCATGTATGAATTTGAAGGTGATACCAAAGTCTTAATTGAAGAATTCAGAAAGTTACTAGATGATGATATGGCTGATGAAGCTAAAAAGTGTTTTGATTTTGCGTCAGAATTATTTGACGAATTATCTAAAGAAATTACTGAATAATCATTGACATCACACACACTTTGTGTTATAATAGTTTTATAAGAGAAATTAGGAGATTATCCATGCAAGAGATTACATTCGAAGATATTGAATTTAAAAATATGAACAAAGCAAAGCGAATGCTTAGAAGCGAAACGGCTAGAAGCCGCAGACGTGAAACTAAACAAGTCAGAGAAACTCGTTTATTGAATGCATGGGCAAAAGCCCGCAGAAAAAAGAAAAATGACTAACACAGTCGAAGTTCAAGAAGATCCTCAAACTGGGGATCTTTTTATCGAACTCCCACCCGATATAGTAGAAAAGCTAGGTTGGGAAGAAGGCGATACGCTAATATGGGAAGGTAATGGTACAACCTGTTACGTAAGGAAAAAATATGACACATCCACTATGGGATAGATTAAACGAATACTCTAGGTATATCGGTAATTCATTCGATGAACATTTTGTAAAATATGACAATCCTGAGTACACGGATAACATGCACTTTCCTGGTTGGACTGATACCTTCTGGCATTCAGATCAAGTATATAAAGCACACCTTAAAACCATTGTACCAGAAGACGGCAAAGGTTTGTGGCTTATGCACGTAAACATATTTCCAGATCCTAGTGTAGAGCTTCCAATTCTTGGCTTTGATATTGTTGCAGGACCTAAAAAGATTACTGGATCATTCATGGATTACAGTCCTTTACACGGATTTCCGCATCCATACAACGAGCATATGGAAAGAACTGTGCAAGGTTTAGAATGGAATAAACCTAGAGAGTTACCGCCTTGGGCGAAAGAAATCTTTTCAAATGATATGATTGCTGTTGGTAATATTAATACTGATGAAGAGCTTAATCAATTTATTGAAGTAACATCTCATTTAGTAGACCATTATTTAGAAAATTTAGAAGCTAACTCGTTTCCAACACAAAGAAACATATTGCCTATTCTAAATAAGTATTGTCAAAATCAAAAATTAAACCCGCATCTTCACAGATCAATTCTAGCTATGGGAATTTCTGAAGAAGATAAAGAGGATTATGTAAACAACGTATTATTCCAAGAGATATAATATGAAAATAAATCCCATTTTACCAATAAAACAGTTGACAGTTAACGGTTGTTGTGATAAAATAGTTATAACAAGTAAAAAAACTGTTGTCGAATTTGATAAACATAAATTTACTGTTAGCATTACATACTGTAGCACTTGCGGCAGTATGAAGGCAACTACTAATGTTAGACATTTAAAGGAGCAGTATTATGAGCGAACCAAAAAAAGTTAACCAATTTCTTGGTGAAAGAGATGGTCAGCAGTTGAAGGCTGAGATTTACTTAGCAGGCGGTGCTTACACTATTAATTATTATATTAATGGTGATTTTGTAAAAGAAGAAGCAGCCGTTGGAAAAAGCATTTATTATGTAGAAGATATGGCATCCAATTGGATTAGCGGTATCAAGGTGTTGAACGGATAATGATTGAATTAAACTCACCTGCCCAAGTGGTAGCACCAAGAACTCCCGAAAAAGTACATCACGAGATCGCTAGTATGTTAGCTAAAGGAGCGACATACATAGATGCTCTTGTTGAGTACGCACGGATTAATAATTTGGAAATTGAAACAGTCGCAGACATTGTAAAGAAGTCTTCTATCTTGAAAGAGAAAGTAAAGACGGAAGGTGTGGCTTTGAGAATGGTACAATCAGATGATCAAGACATCACAAAGTTATGCAAATGAGGACTCTTATCTATGGTATGTAAAATACCTAGCAATGAAAAAGCATTTCTCAGATGCAAAATACGATTATCACAAGTATAATGGAAAGATAAGAGCGTCTTACGATAAGTTTAGAACTCGTAACGACGCTTATTTCTTTGCCAAACTTGCCGATAAAGAAAACCCTGAAAAGTTATTGCTATCTAATATGATAGTAAAGCCCAGCATATGGATCCGTCAGATCTTAGATCAAGAGGGTGAAGATACTTATGTAGCTTGGCAACGTAAGATGGACTCTTTAACACGGGTTTTCAAACAAGATCTAAAAAAATTAGATGAAAATTATCAAGCCAATTTTACTGCTGTAAATGGTAATCATCCATTGATTATTACTCTATACTTACAAAAGAAAATTGAACTTGAGACTATTACTATCCTTGCAAGTTTATCAAATATTTTTCCCTATTGGGATGAAAAAGTAGTTGACAAAATCATCGCAGGTGATATAATAAAGCTAATAAGGAAGTACAAACCTTTCTTAGAAATTGATGAAAAAAAGTTTAAGAATATCATTCGTGAACAGTTTTTCTGATATAAATAGATGGCAGGCACAAACCTGTAATACATCGCAATATAAACAATCGCTATATACAGCAAAAATTAGGAGATACAAAATATGTCATTTGATGCATTAAAAAAGAACCGTTCAGCTTCACTCAATAAGCTCAACGCCCAGCTCGAGAAAATTTCTACAAAGAGCTACTCAGATCCCAACGAAGGTAAAATGTGGAAGCCAACCCGCGATAAAGCAGGTAATGGTTTTGCAATCATTCGTTTCTTACCAGCACCAGCCGGTGAAGAGATGCCATTCGTACGTATCTGGGATCACGGTTTCCAAGGTCCAACAGGTCTTTGGTATATCGAAAACTCCCTTACAACAATTAACCAAGATGATCCAGTCTCAGAGTATAACTCTAAGCTGTGGAATACTGGTTTAGACTCAGACAAAGAACTTGCTCGTAAGCAAAAGCGTCGTCTGAAGTATGTTGCAAACATTCAGGTAATTAAAGACAGTGCAAACCCTGAAAATGACGGTAAAGTATTCCTTTATCAGTTTGGTAAGAAAATCTTCGACAAACTAAACGATCTAATGAATCCACAGTTTGAAGATGAAACACCAGTAAACCCATTTGATCTATGGGAAGGTGCAAACTTCCGTTTGAAAATTCGTAAGTTTGAAGGTTACCCAAACTATGACAAGTCTGAGTTTGATAGTCCTTCTCCATTGTCTGAAGACGATTCAACATTGGAAAATGTCTACAATCAAGAGCACTCGTTGCAAGAAATGGTTGATCCAAAGAACTTCAAATCATATGCTGAATTGAAAGCAAAACTCTATCGAGTACTTGCTCTTGATGAAGAAGCATCTACACCAGCTACTGCTGAGAACGATGATTTGGATCTAAGCAACATGGGTAATACCCAAGCTGCTGCACCGGCACCAACTTTGAAAGAAGCAATGCCAGAACCAGCGTCAAACTTATCTATGGATGATGATGACGATCTATCAATTTTTAAGGAGCTAGCGAATGGCTAATAAAGTCTACGAAGAAGTTCTAGACTTTGACTTTGGTTTCAGCTTTATTGATGAAGAGCTTCAAGAAAAAGAAGCTGAAGCCAAGGAAACCATTCAACAGGTCAGCAACGAAAAGCAAACGCTAGAAGACCAATTGAATGATGCTAAAGTCAAAGCTGACGATCTTGAGTATCGTTTAGAACTTCTCTTTAAATCAATTACACCGTTCTTAGATAATTTATGTAAGAACGCTGATAAATCAACAATTTATTGGCCCGATAGAGTCGGGAAAATTGAAGCCTATAAAGGCAAATTAGCGACGATTGTAGAGGGAAATTAATATGAGTCTATTAGACAAACTTGTGAAAAACAGCACCATTAAACTAACGGCTCCTATCATGGATTCGAAAGTATATGGTAAAAAAGACATGGCACCTACACAGGTTCCAATGGTAAACGTTGCACTATCCGGTAGGATTGATGGTGGATTAACACCAGGTCTCCTTGTATTGGCTGGTCCATCAAAGCACTTTAAATCAGCATTTGCCTTGCTGATGGCTGGTGCTTATATGCAACGTAATCCAGATGCTGTATTATTATTTTATGATGCAGAGTTTGGTACTCCTCAAGCTTACTTTGAAAGCTTTGGTATTGATATGGACCGCACGGTTCACACACCAATTACTAATGTCGAAGAGTTAAAGTTTGATATTTCTCAACAACTTGATAAGGTCGAGAAGGGTGAAAAAGTAATCATCATTATCGATTCAGTTGGTAACTTAGCTTCTAAGAAAGAAGTTGAAGATGCTCTAGATGGTAAATCAGTAGCAGATATGTCTCGTGCTAAGGCACTTAAATCTCTGTTCCGTATTGTTACACCACATCTTAATCTTAAGGATATTCCGCTTATTGCAGTTAACCATACTTACAAAGAGATTGGTTTATTCCCGAAAGATGTAGTATCTGGTGGTACAGGTATTTACTACTCAGCAGACTCTATTTGGATCATTGGTCGTCGACAAGAAAAAGTCGGCCAAGAAATTACGGGTTATCATTTCATTATTAATGTTGAGAAATCTCGTCATGTTCGCGAGAAAGCTAAAATTCCGATTAGCGTAAGTTATGACGGTGGCATCGTCAAATGGTCTGGTTTAATGGAAGTTGCCGAAGCTGGTGGCTATATCAATAAACCAAAAGTAGGCTGGTATGAAGCGGTCAATCCAGAAACTGGTGAGATCCTTTCTGAAAAGCTTATGAGAGCCAAAGAAGTAAACGACAATAAAGAGTTCTGGATGATGATGTTAGAGAAAACTAATCTAGCTAAATACATCAAAAATTCTTTTGCAGTTGGTGCTTCAGGTGCTATTATGCGAGAAGATGCAATTGATGAAATCGACGAAGTTGTAGAAGACCTAGAAGATTAATAGTTGACATTTTTAAGTAAATATGTTAATATAATAATGTGGCGGGTAATTATGTTGCTCGCCACATTCACCTTATATCTCGGAAGTTTTAAATGATTGAACAAACAGTACTATCTAACTTAATATTTAATGAAGATTATTTTCGAAAGGTATATCCATATATCAAATCGGATTACTTCGAAGATAATAATTCTAAAAAGATATTCCAAGCATATTCTGAATATGTAGAAGAATATCGTGAACCTCCATCTGTTGAGGTTCTCAAACTTGTTATGGATAAACGTAAGGATCTAAATGAAGATACTTATCAAAATGTTATGGCAAGTCTTGATACATTAAAGACAGATGATAAAACAGATTTCGAATGGCTTGTATCTGAAACAGAAAGATTCTGCCAAGATCGAGATCTATTCAACGCAATTCGTAAAGCAATCCTAGTAGTCGATGGCACTGAAAGTGAAATCGGTAAAGATGCATTACCTGCTCTATTACAAGACTCATTAGCAATTAGCTTTGACACGAGTGTTGGCCACGATTATCTTGAAGATTTTGAAAGTCGTTATGATTTTTATCATCGTAAAGAAGAACGTATCCCATTCGATATTGAACTACTTAACAAAATTACCAAAGGTGGTTTACCTCGTAAATCTATGACTGTACTATTGGCTACAACAGGTGGCGGTAAATCACTTGTTAAATGTCATGCAGCAGCCGGTGCTTTGTTAGCTGGTAAGAATGTATTGTATATCACTATGGAAATGGCTGAAGAACGTATCTCAGAACGTATCGATGCAAATATGCTTGATGTTACTATTGATGAAGTTGCTGAAATGCCACGTGACGTATACACTAAACGTATGAATCGTATTAAAGGTAAATCAACCGGTAAGCTTGTTGTTAAAGAATATCCAACAGGTTCTGCACATGTCGGTCACTTCCGTCATTTACTTACCGAGCTTCGTATGAAGAAAAACTTTAAACCTGATATTATTATGATTGATTATTTGAATATCTGTGCGTCTGCTCGAGTTAAAGGTGCAGCTGCAGCCAATTCATACACCTTAGTTAAGTCAATTGCAGAGGAGGTACGTGGTCTTGCAATGGAATATAATTGTGCTGTGGTTACTTCGTCTCAGTTTAATCGTGACGGCTATGGCAACAGTGACGTTGACCTTACTAATACTTCTGAGAGTATGGGAATTACGCATACAGCAGATTGCATTTTAGGTTTAATCACAACTGAAGAGCTTGATAATCTTGGTCAACTTATGATTAAACAACTTAAAAATCGCTGGGGTGACTTAAGTTATTATCGTAGATTTGTTGTCGGTATTGATCGATCTAAAATGCAACTCTATGATCTTGAAGATAATGCACAAAACGGTATTGGTCAAGGACAACCAGCTGCTAATACAATGCCAAGACCATCTATATCATTAGATGATGGTCCAGTATTTGATAAAGGTGGTTTCGGTGGTACTAAGAAAACGTTGTTTTCAGCAGGTGGTATCTCTTAATTATAAATAAAAGAAAAACCAATGAGTAGTTATAACAATGCTTTCTTTTACAAGATTCGTCACCGAGCAGGCACAACAAGGCTTTGTCTATGAAGTAAATGCTGCCAAAGCTTTAAAACCATACGACATTGTTCCAAAAGGATTTACACCAGCAGGTGCAGGTTCTGACATACCAGACCTAATGATTAAGCTTCCTGGACCAGGCAATGCGCCAGTAGGATGTGAATTAAAGATCTCAGCTGCTTCAGCTGGGTCTCTGGTTATGAAGTGGTCAATGAAAGATGGCTGGTCTATTGGTGATCCAGATACAAAAGACGATGAGAAGTTATTCATCCAAGATCTCGCTAAAGAGGTTGGTCTTCTTAAACTCATTAAAGATAAATGGAAAAGTGTTCCTTACAAGTATATGGATGCTAAACAAAAATTGCTTCCACAGAATGATATGCAAGGAATGGACAAACGAACCATTTACAAATCTGAGTTAAATAGGTTTCCTGAAATCAAAGGAACGATTGCTGCAACTAAGATTGAAGAATATTATAATAAGAAGAAAACATATTATGCCAATGTTGGTACAGCTGGTTTTTATCTTATGGGCAAAAAGAATCCTCTTGGATTTAAAAAAGTACCAAGCTTTGGTGAAAAAGCAAAAGCACAATATCGTGCTCGTGTACAAGCTAAAGGTGGTGGTAATTACCAATTTACTTTTGAGATGGGTTTCTCTATTCCAAGATCAAGTTACTCACCATACAATATCGCACCAACTGGTGGTAAAGGTGTTACGGTTAAACCGGATCTAATGATTAAAACATTATCTGATTTGTTTGGAGTAGAAGTATGATTGGATTTAAAGAGTTCTTAGCTGAGAATAAGAATACTCACATGGAACATCTCGAAGACAATATTCTAAATGGTGGTGTTATGGGTACACGCCAATCCATTAACTTCCTTAGAGCATTGAGAGATATGCTTGCAGGTGGAAGTAAATCTAAAGTAAATGTAACTGTTAAGTGGGACGGCGCTCCTGCTATTTTCTGTGGTACTGATCCATCTGATGGTAAGTTCTTTGTTGCTAAAAAAGGTATCTTTAATAAGAATCCTAAAGTCTATAAAACAAACAAAGATGTTGACGCCGACACAAAAGGCGATTTGAATACAAAATTAAAACTCGCGTTAGCTGAGCTTCCTAAGCTTGGCATTAAAGGCGTGGTACAAGGTGACTTTTTATATGCTAAAGAAGATATCAAAGAAATTGACATTGATGGTGAACCGCATCTTACTTTCCATCCTAATACGATTGTTTACGCGGTACCTAAATCATCAACCCTCGGTAAGCAAATACTCAAATCCAAAATCGGAGTGGTCTGGCATACAATATACAGAGGATCAAGCTTTGAAGAGATGTCTGCAAGCTTTGGAGAGGAGATTGCTTCTGGTCTCAAAACAGTAGGATCAGTTTGGTCAGTAGATGCTATGTATAGAGATATCTCTGGTACAGCAAACATGACTAAGAAAGAAACAGATAAAGTAACAAAGATATTATCTGCAGCAGGCAAAAAATTCAATCAAATTAAAGCTCCAACTCTAAACGGTGTTGCTGATAATCCAGATACTTTAATGAGAACAAAACAATTTGTTAATTCAAAAATTCGAGCTGGCGAGAGAATTAAGAATCCTCGTAAACTTGCTAATGACTTGATTAAATATATCGATGATATATACGAAAAAGAAGCTGCTAAGCGAAAAACCGATAAAGGTAAAGCTGTTCAACGTGGTAAAAAAGATGCTACACTAGAATATTATAAGAAAACACCAGCATCTCAAATTACTGCGATGTTTGAATTATACAATTTGCTTATTGATGCAAAGCATCTACTTATATCTAAATTAGATCGAGCAAAGAGTATTGGTACATTCCTTAAAACCAAAGATGGATATGAAGTTACAAAGCAAGAAGGTTTTGTTGCTATTGATCGAATGGGTAAGAATGCAGTTAAGTTAGTTGATCGTCTTGAATTTAGTAACGCAAACTTTTCTGACAAATATATTAAAGGGTGGGACAAATAATGGCATGGGTAGCTGTACCAAATAACCCCGATTGGGAATATGATAATGATCCTTTAGCAAGTCAATATTACGAAGATGCAAACGGAACAGTCACTGCTGGGATTAGATCCTTTACTCCAACAGGTGGTAGTGAACAGCTAACATATGTTAAAGTTCGTATGGTTGGTGATACTGCTGATGCAAACAGAGGTGAATTAAGTAAATCCTTTTGGGACGCAAAAGGTGATGAGGATGATATAGAAACTGATATGATTCTAGTTTTCCGAACTACCACTGCTAATGAAGAAGTTAGAGTTGGTGCTGCAATACATTACAGTAACGGTTGGCCGGCTGACTATGATGCATCCATTGATTGGGGTGATGGTACAACAACAGCAGTTACTGGTACCCCTGTTAACAATGCCGGATTAGTTCATACTTTTGCAAGTGCTGGCGATCACACTGTTAGAGTATCAGGTCCAGGTTTCCATAAAGTTAATTTTAATCCAGGCTCTGCAGCTTCCACCCGTGGTGGCAATACTGAAGCACAAACAGACAAACTTCTACGCGTACTTAACCTTGGTGATGTTGGGCATAAAGGTTTAAGGATGGCCTTCCAGCGAACACGTCAGATGCTGAGCTTTACATTAGGTCATACTGATCTAAGTAATTGTGACGGTATGGGAGATTTCTTTTCATATCGTACATGGAATATGAACGCCAATGCAGTTCCGGCAACAGTTGACTTAACTGGTCTTGATATGTCAGGTTTTTCCACTGGTGCAAATACCAACAACAATCAAATGTCTAAATTCTTCCATCATAGTGCTGTTAATATGAATACACTTAACCTAACTGGAATAAACACTGCTGG
>JAAHTG010000874.1_pt1 | contig 10608 bp, 12 predicted proteins | sample 6116081 | NCBI WGS metagenome assembly JAAHTG01 (sample SAMN13939989, study PRJNA603662) | sponge metagenome | isolation source: marine sponge | host: Mycale hentscheli | place: New Zealand | collected 2005
AGACACGCAGGTTTTAGGTACCTGTGCTTCACGGCGTGAGAGTTCGAGTCTCTCCCAGGGCACCATACTGGTCCCTTCGTCTATCGGTTAGGACGCAAGGTTTTCAACCTTGAAAGACGGGTTCGACTCCCGTAGGGACTACCATCCAAAAGGAATACAATGTTTACAAACGAGTTCGATCATGACTTAACAACTATTACAATAATGGACGAAACAGGCGAACACAGTGATTTGATTATTGATGCGTTTGATGATGTAGTATATATACGTCAATACGACGAAGACTGGGATGGTGATACCATTCTCGAAATAACAACAGATATGTTCAACGACTTAATCAATGCTATTCATTCAACAGAAGGGTCGTTCCGTACATTTAATAAATAGTTTTATGTTCAAAGCAGTTAAGGAAACTATTTGGCATCTAACTTGTATTAAGTGTAAAAACTGGTTCACATATGCAACCATGGAGGATAAAATGTGTATTGACAGATATAACTTTCATTGTCCGCATTGTGGATCAAAAGGACGTTGTACAATAGATGACAAATAACGAAGACATTCTAGTCTTCGATTACGATTTTGATAAGTCAACATTACTTGATTTTTGGAGTCAGAATCAAGACAGCTCTCAGCCCTATACAGACAAACGCTTTGGAAAGTTTGTAATGAACAACTGGCGTATACTCAACGACATAGAGTTGGAATATGCAGACAAACTAAATCAACATTTTGATATAGATACTATACCTAAGTTTTATATTTTAAAAGCCAATACAAAACTACTTCCGCACATAGATCAAGATACAACATGCAGCATTAACTTTTTATTAAGTGATGGTGCTGCTCCTGTACGATTTGGTGATAACGAATATTATTATCGCACAGCATTGTTGAACACAACACACAAACATTCTGTTGACGAGTATCCAGAAGATCGTATATTGTTTAAACTAAGTATTAAAGATGAAAGTTTTGACAGTGTGAAGCAAAAGATACTAAATACTATATCAAGGAGTTAACATGGGCGGCAAGGTATTTGATGGCACAAGTGATTTTGATCACAATGCTATAGAACAACTATTAGATGATGTAAACAATAAAGTTCTCAAAGGAACAGGCATCGAATGTATTCCAGTTGGCAGTGCTGCTACTCCTACACCTGGCAAACGTTCTGGCGATTTAGATGTTATTGTGGATGAAAATGCTGTAATAAGTTACTTCAATAGTAAAAATGTCAAAGAAGCAAAACAAGCACTTAGTGACTTTATTGCAAAAGCCGGATACAACACAAAAGTTATTGGTACTAATGTACACGTACAGATGCCGCTCGGTACAGAAAGCCATCAGTTGGACATTATGGTTGTTGCTGATGCAGCAAATACATCCAAGTTTCACACACATGATATTCCACAAGGATCGCCGTATAAAGGTATTCACAAACAACTTGCAATGAGTAAGATTGCAAAAGTAAAAGGGTTGTTGTGGAGTGCATGGAAAGGCTTGTTTAAACGCAATGAACAAGGAAAAGCAGGCGAGTTTATTACAAACAATCTTGATGAGATAGCAAAAATATTATTAGGTGATAATCGTAGTGCAGCAGACTTGGGCAGTTTAGAAAGTATACTTGCTACAATGCCACAGAATGTACAAGACAAACTAATGGCAGAATTAGAACAAGATAGGAACTGGGGTCCTAAAACAGAAAGTGTTATTACACTAGCTGATAAGAATCACAATCGCATTGTTGAACTAATGAATAGATTAGCAGACAGCAGATGAGATATAGTGAGTTCAAACTAGTAGAAGCAAAGCAACTTGGTCGTGCATTCAATCACCTTGAAGACTTGGTTTTCTTTTATGGCAGTGACGGAACTATTGAAGCACTAGAGCATTTAAAAGACGTTGCTACTGATAGTGGTAGTCAAAGCATACGTATGAAATGGGACGGCAATCCTCAAATCTATTGGGGACGTGAGCGTAAAGGTGGACCACTTATACTTGCTGGGCACAATGCTTGGAGCAAAGGTGTAGCTGCCACCAGTGAAGAAGAAGTAGCAGATTTTATATCCAACAAAAGCGGCAATCCTAAGACACCAGAAGAGAAAGCAGCAAGAAGTAAGTTTGCACAAAAGTTTGCAAGCATGTATGATTATTTTGATAGAGCTACTCCAAAAGACTTTGAAGGATTTGTGTATGCCGATGGATTGTTTTTAGATCCTCCTGCAGAAAAAAACGGAGTGTACACATTCTGTCCAAATCCTAAATCACAAACTTGTTATCATGTACGTGCAAACAGTGAACTAGGCAAACGAATTGATCGTGCAACTATTATGGTAGTTGGACATGCGTTCTTCCCAGAGTTTGGCGCACCAGATGCTAGTCAGCAACCTATGCAAGACTTTAGTATGTTTGACAACGATCCTAGTATTGTTGTACTAGGACCAGTGTACAATGACAAACCAGTACAAGTTGATACAAGTGCTATCGATAATGTAGAAAACTTTGTTTCACAAAACAAACAAGCTATTGACGGATTTTTAGCAGGTGTTCCGGGGCTTGCAGATTTAAAAAATATTATTTACACATATGTTAATCAAACAGCAAAAGCAAAACGCCTAGACAATCTAAGTGCCGAGGATTTTTCAAAATGGTTACAAAATAGTAAAGTCAGCACAGGCAAACAAGCAAAGATTGCTGAGTTAGACTTACAGTTCAAGGGTGCTACTAGTGCTATATTTGAACTAGTAAAAATGATACAACGTATGAAAGACGAAGTTATTGATCAAGTAGAAGGCGAGCAAGGAGACATTTGGGATTCAAATGGCGAAGGCAGAGTACGATATGCCGATCCTAATAAAAAGTTTGGCAACGTAAAACTTGTACCAAGAAAAAGGTGGACACCCTCATGAGACTAAGACAACTATTTGAAGCACAGGGTGAAACAGTAGGACTAATATTTGGAAGATTCAATCCTCCACACAAAGGACACAAGGCAGCATGGAAAATGGCTGCTAAAGAAACACATTGGTATGTAGGTACTAATCAAAGCACAGTAGGGCCTAAAGATCCTTTACCTGCACAAGTAAAAGTTCTTGCTATGGAAACTATCATGCCTGAAGTAAAGCAGCACATTGTATTCAGTCAAAGTTGGCTTACACTTGCTAGTGAGTTGTATCAGAAACATCCAGACGCTACATTGGTGTTGTTCACAGACGAGAAATGGGTTCCAAGTACCATCCAACAGTACAATGGTCAAGAAGGTCCTCATGGTTCATACAACTTTGCAAACATTGAAGTAAAACCCACACCGAGATTGAGTAGTGCTACAGAATTGCGCAATGCTGTGTTAATCAACGATCCGAAAAAATTTACAAAAGCAGCAGGCGTGTCAGCTGATACTATTATCAATGTACCAGGCGAAAACATAACTTTCTTTGATATGGTTGCAAAGTATTTAGAACCACATAGAGAAAAACTTCTTGCAAAAAAGTAAAATCTGTAGTATTATATAACAATGTACAAATGCTATTTCCTGTTGGATAATATTCTTGAATCACCTCATTCTGGAATCACACTAAAGTTACCTGGCGCATCCAATCACACAGTGACGCTGGATTATATGCTAGGACATTTTGACGATTTTAACTATAGAAACTTTTTTCATACAAACCAAATAGAAATATTAGATCCACATGCACCAAAGTTTATTGTAAGTATAGTTCATATGCCTACATGGGTAGATACAAATCTATCTCAAGATAGTATTGATTTGCTAAAAAATGATCCTAATGTTTATTTGTGTTTGATAAGTGTATTAGAATGTGTATTAAGTACAAAAGAACTAGCAGATGAACTGAACAGTAAAGGAATACCATTGCACAAAGTTGTTGTTATGACTAGTAACATGCAAGCACATGGTAACAATATAGATGGTGTAAACTATATTTGTGTTAACTTTTGGGAAAGTATTAGCAGGCATCATCATCAGACATTGCCCAATATTAGTATAACTACACCCAGTCAGCTTTCAATAAATAGAGCATCAAAAAAGTTTTTGTGTTTGAATAGAAATATAAAACCTCATCGTATATGGCTAATGTACAGTATCTTGAGAAGCAATGTGATCAAACAAGGACACGTAAGTTTCAATCTTCCTTCTGTGCATCGCAGAGAGTTTGAAATGGTTTCTAGATCACATGATACATTAAAACGCATTCCTGAATCTCTACACGATGATTTTAAAAGGGCATTGGTTAGAGAACTATATAATCGTAAACTAGATACATTGGATAAGTATCATATAATAAACTATAACTCTAGTATCAAGTCTTACTACAATGATAGTTTGTTTAGTGTAATAACCGAAAGTGATACTAGTCTTAACTTTATTACAGAAAAAACTTACAAGGCTATGATGAACCTTCATCCGTTTTTTATTGTTGGCAATCCTGATCAACACGCACTATTAAGAACTAGAGGTTATCACACGTTTGAAGACTTGTTTGGTGTTGATCAAGTTACAAACTATACAGAAGCATTGGCGATGTGGAGCCATATCGATGGTAAAAATATAGATGTATTAAAACAAAACATCAAGAAAAAATATTTAGATAAATTAATACATAACCAGCAGTTATTTCTTTCACGAAAAATAAGTTGGAATGATATAACAGATAATCTTATAACAGCAGTAGGTGATGATTGACTCAACATTTTAAAAAACATTTTTGTATGGCACCATGGACACACATGAGTGTATGGCAAAACGGAGATGCGTATCCGTGTTGTATCTATCATTGGGATATGCCAGTGGGTAATATCAACGATGCTGGATTCAAAGGTGTGTGGAACAGCGAAAAGATGCGTGAACTACGTATGCGTATGTTGGCAAACGAACCCAGCGAAGGTTGTGCTAAATGTATCAACTATGACGCACAAGGTATTATTAGTTATAGACACAAGTTTAACACCGAATACAATCATCATCACAACCTAGTAGAAACAACCAGCGACGATGGTAGTGTTGAGCAAATGAATCTTGCATATTTTGATGTGCGATTCAGCAATCTATGCAACATGAAATGTCGTAGTTGCGGCCCTCATTTTAGCAGCAAGTGGGCAGAAGACATTTCAGGTAAGCCTGAAGTAGTAGAAATCAATCATCCAGAGATGTGGACAGAGATTGAAGAAATGTTGCCTACTATAGAAGAAGTTTATTTTACTGGTGGCGAAAGCCTGTTTATGGAGCAGCATTATAGGCTGTTGGATATGCTTATAGAGCGCGGACTCAAACCGAGATTAACATACAACAGCAATGCCAGTAGATTGAGCCTCAAAGGCAAACACATAAAAGATTACTGGCAGCACTTTGATAAAATATTCTTTTGTGTAAGCTGTGATCAAGTAGGTGCAAAAGCTGAGTACACACGCAACGGACAAAAATGGAGTACTGTGTTTGATAACTTGTGTTGGATACGAGACAACTTCGAACACAGTTATGACAAAGGTGTAGTAATACAACCCAACCCTACTATCAGTGTGTTGAATATTTTAGATTTACGTAAGATTATCAACTTTTTGTTTGAACACAATATTCCAACAGATTATGATATCAATCTAAGCAATGTATTGGTTGGAACTGATTGGATGAGTATCACTATATTACCTGATCATATAAAACAACTGGCTAAAGAAAACATACTGTTGTTGAAAGAAGATCTTAGCAAGTTGGGCATGTATCCACAGCGTGAAGAGTTTTTACACACAGGACTAGACAATATTATAAACTTCATGTATAGTAAAGATGACACACATTTGATTCCTACGTTTAGGAATGAGATGCAAAAGATAGATTTAAAACGTGGTGAAAACTTTCTAAACGTATTTCCAGAACTAAAGGACTTGTATGTCTGAACAACTTAAAAACAGCAAACACTTTTGTATGATGCCATGGACGCACATGCATTTGTGGCCTGCTGGCACAACATATCCGTGTTGTATGAGCGATCCAGAGTTTCCTATTGGAAACACACAAGAACAGAGTTTGCAAGAAATATGGAATGGCAAAGAACTACGCAATATACGTATGAACATGTTACAGGACAAACCAAGCAAAGAATGTAGACGTTGTTATGAACTAGAAGAAAACGGCATGAGTACATTGCGTACTGGCAGTATTGGAAACTATGCACATCATTGGGACAAGGTAGAAGCAACCAGTGATGATGGTAGTGCTGGCGATGTTAACATGGCATACATGGACATACGCTTTAGTAATCTTTGCAATCTCAGATGTCGTAGTTGCGGTCCACAGTTTAGTAGCAGTTGGTTTGAAGATCATAAAGCAATATACGGTAAACTAGATCATCCTAAGATACTACAAGTGCGTGATGAAATGCGTAGTTTCTTAGACGAACTTGATCCTATGTTGGAAAGTGTAGAGCGTGTGTATTGGGCAGGCGGCGAACCGCTTATTACAAAGGAGCATTACAACATACTTGACAAATGGATTGCTATGGGCAAACGTGATGTTAGCATGGATTATACCACAAACTTTACACAGATGTATTACAAAAAGAAAACAGCATTTGATTATTGGAACAAGTTTGAAAATGTTAGAGTAGCAGCTAGTTTAGATGCTAATCATGCACGTGGTGAATACTTGCGTAAAAACATGGTGTGGAGCGAAGTTGTACAAAATAGACGTACAATGATAGAGCAATGTCCGCATGTGTATTTTGAACTAACACCTACTGTGAGTGTGTACAACGTGCTTAACCTTCCTGACTTCCACAAGGAATGGATAGAAGAAGGGCTATTAGAGCCTAAGAACATTCGCATCAACATACTGTTGGATCCTACATACATGCGTTTGAGCATACTGCCTCCGTGGATTAAATCTAAGGTTGTTGAAAGATATCAAGAACATATTGCATACTTAAAACAGTTTGAAGACATTGCAGGAGTTATCAGTGATTATGAAAGTATTTTAAACTTTATGGAAAAAGATCGTACAGACGAAATCAAAATGTTCAAGTTTAAGACTCAACGTATTGACACGCTAAGACAGGAAAACTTATTGGATGTATTTCCAGAACTAGATGGTGTTTGGTAATGGGATTTTTTGAAAAAAGAGAAATAGATCCAAACAGAGAAATACCTGTAAAACCTACAGGTACATTGGCGGAAGACAAACATACTGCTACACTTGCCGCTATTGCAAAGTACAGCAAACCTGTACAAAAGGGTTTGGAAAATCTTGAGATTGAATACAAAGTCAATAGACAAACTAGAATGTGCATGTGCTTGTTGCCAGAATGGGATCCTAACTTTCCACCATACAATACTGCAAAACTAGCCAGTGCTGTAAAACGTGCAGGATATGCTTGTAAAAGTTTTGATATAAATGTAGAAGCATTCAACAGATTCCACAATGAAAAATGGCCTATTGATTTTGATCCTTGGGATCCATTGAGAGATTGGCATTGGCTACCAGAACATTATTACAAAGATATTCATCCACACCTAAAGCCTATACTCGATGAAAAGATCGACGAGATAGTTGAGTTTGCTCCAGACGTAGTTGGATTTACATTGTACTACTGCAATGAATCACCTACAAAATATATGGCAGAACAACTAAAGCTGCGCATGCCAGATGTAGTAATCATGGTAGGCGGTCCTAGCACTCATGCTAGTTATTACAAAGGCGATGATGTGTTTGATTACATTGTAAATGGTGAAGGGGAACAACCATTGTTGCTTGCATTAGCAAGTATAGAAGACAAACAAGGTATTCAATACAACGAAAAAGAAAAAAGTATGATTATCCGCCAGCCTGAAAACCAGCGTTATAATCTAAGCACATTGCCGTTGCCTGACTACAGCGATTTTGATTTTAGCAAGTACAAGTTTCCAAATGGTGCGCTGTGTGAAATATCAAGAGGTTGTATTGCCAAGTGTACATTCTGTGAGGAAACACACTTTTGGAAGTACAGACAGCGTAATGCACTTAGTACACTCAATGAGATTGAACACATGTACTATGAACACGGTACTAATGTATTTTGGTTCATTGATAGTTTGGTGAATGGTAATCTAAATGAACTGCGTGGATTTGTAAAAGGTGTTGCTGAAAAAGAACTTGACATACATTGGACAGGCTATTGTAGATGTGATGGCAGAATGGATGCTGAATACTACAAGGATTTAAAAGCCGGCGGATGCGAAGTGTTGAACTATGGTATCGAAAGCGGCAGTCAAGTTGTGCTAGATGCTATGGATAAAAAAGTCACAGTGCCAGAAATGGAAGCCAACTTTAGAGATGGCTATGCAGCAGGTATTGATGCAATGACCAACTGGATTGTAGGTTATCCCAACGAAGGACAAAAAGAACTTGAAGATACTCTTACTTTTATGTATAGAGTACGCAACCAAGGACTTATTGCTATCAGTCAAGGCACAGGATTTAGTGTAGGTGTAGATACTATTGTAGGACAAAACTTTGACAAGTTCAATTTGTCACCATTTTATTATTATGATCATTGGATTACAAAAGATTATAAAATGAGTATTGTACACAAGTTGATACGTATGAAATCTTTTAGTATCTTTACAGACTTGTTGAAAACAGAAAAAGTTTGCAGCAAACCAACCCGTCCTAACTTGGCTAAGTTTCATTATGATATCAAGTTTGACAACCCTGACAATGAGTTTGATATTGAATACGATTATGACGACTTTGATTATAATATCATCCAGCCAGGTATTAGCAACTTTGCAGATAGTTTAGTAAATGAAATATGGCCGTTTTTAAGAATAGTATGGCGCACAAAAGGTGCTTACAAACTACACTTAAAGTTCCGCAAAGAATGGGAATACGAAGAATGGGGAGAACGTAACGCTGCTCCGTTGGACGCTGACTATATATTTGAAATAGATGATGCTGGTAAATGGACTGCTGACTTTAAATGGAAATATCAACAAGACGAATACAGTGACTGGGAAGACAGTTATTGGATTGCAGACGGTAAAATGCAAATGAGTCCGGATTCTGTCAGCCCTGTTTGGAGTATTATGGATTTTACAAGAGATAACAGTAATGCAGCTATTAGAGCACGTAAACTTGCATGGAAAGGTGATGCAGATAAAAAATCTAGAGATCCTTATAATGCTCATGACTTTGAAAGATTTAGACAAGATCAAAAAGAATTTATAGGTGTGCGCAATATAGATTTTAGTTTTGAATATGAGTGGCAAGGCAAAGGAGACTGGAGTGAGTGATACTTTTTGTATATACCCGTTTATAAATGTACACACCAACACAGACGGCAGGTGCAAACTATGTTGTCATGTATACAGCGAAGACTACATTCAAGTAGATGGCAAGGATGCAGTGCTTGGTAAAACAGATTGGTATAATATTTGGAACAGCAAGTATATGTTTGATGTAAGAGCAAATATGTATGCTGGCAAGCCTGTTAAAGAGTGCAATCGTTGCTACCAACACGAAGCCAAAGGTTTGCAAAGCAGTAGACAGTGGGCCAATGAAAACTATAGTATGCCTGATCACGGTAATCCTACACATTTAGAACTGCGGCTTGGCAATCACTGCAACCTAAAGTGTAATAGTTGTTGGAGTGTTAGCAGCGATCAGATTTACAAAAAACGTAAAAAGATACTTGCCAAAGAATCTGTACCCAAGTGGCTCGACGATCAATGGCAACATGAAATAAAGAGTGTAGAAGCACACGATTGGGCATGGTACGAAACACAGGAGTTCCGCGACTTTGTAGATCAAGTTGCACCTACGCTAGAACGTCTATATATGACAGGTGGCGAACCTACACTAATACAAGCCAATCAATATGTGTTAGACAAGCTGGTTGAGGTTGGTAATAGCAAGTGTCATGTTGCATGGACTACAAATATGACTACATGGCCAGAAGGGTTCTATGACAAACTAGATTTCTTTGACACCAGTGAAATACAGATGAGCATTGATGGGTATGGTGATCACAACATGTACATACGTTATCCAACTGATTGGAACAAGGTAGAAGAAAACTTTGACAAAGCAATGCGGTTGCCTGAAAAAGTACAACTAAAGATTTACTTTGTGTATCAAGCATGGAATATATTTGATGTTGACAAACTAATAAAATGGTTAGAACAAAAACAAACAAGACGTGTGGACTTTGTTCCTATATTTTTAGAACATCCTGATCAACTACACAGTTGTGTTTGGCCTAGAGAACTACAGCATAATATCATTGGAAAACTAATGATGCTGGATACAAAGCTACACCAAGATGCTGTTCAAAGAATCATTAACTACACACAGAATACTAATAAATATTCGGTAGAGAACCTCAAGAGAATGAAACAGTTTATCAGTATTAATGATAGATATCGCAAGTACAAGTTTGCAGATATTTTCCCTTTGCTGAATGACATATTGGAAACAGAATGCAAGAAATAAAAGCTATTTTACCAGCTAAGGACAAATGGGTAAGTTTGGTGTGGCAAGTCAACGATTGGTGCAACTTCCGTTGTACTTATTGCAGTGAATGGAACTGGGCAGGGCGCAATAAGAATGACAGTGAT
>JAAHTG010000811.1_pt1 | contig 10601 bp, 19 predicted proteins | sample 6116081 | NCBI WGS metagenome assembly JAAHTG01 (sample SAMN13939989, study PRJNA603662) | sponge metagenome | isolation source: marine sponge | host: Mycale hentscheli | place: New Zealand | collected 2005
ACCTAGCCTTTTTAATATCTTGTTCAGATTTCATGATTTTCTCCTTAAAAAATATTTTAACCTATTTTAGAATTTACGGTTACAAATGGGTTACAGCCGAAACGACGTCTATACCTACCTTTAGCCCATTTGTAACCTTGTAACCTTTGTAACCTAGTAATATAGATATAATAATAAAAAAAAAGAGTAAAAGTATATAGAAATAAGTAACTATATAGTTTTTACATATATCTATATATATAGGGGTGTATGTTTTCACATTTTTGGGTTACACGGTTACAAATCGCCTTTACAGCGTCGTACAGGGCGTTTCGGCTGTAACCGCCTACGGTTACAAGAAGGGTTACAGCCAAAAAAGGTTACAAAATACATAAAATTTGTTTTAGAACGGCACGTCATTTTCATGACTAGGTGCATAATCACGACTAATAGCGTCAAGTTTATTGGAGATATTAATGCTCAGCACAAGACCTTTTTTAACATTTCCATTAACACGATGCGTCCTATTTGCCACGGTGCATTGAGGTAATCTTCGTAACATTTTGGCGTAATCGTGGAACTCTGTATCCTGTAATGCCTTGCGTAAACCAGGTGATTTAGCCGCAAAAAATACGTCATAGTTGTCGTCGTCGTGCTTTTTTATGACACGAATTCCAAGCGGTGCAAGTTCTTCAGGTTTGGTTTTTGATATGCAGTGGTATATAGAATTTCTCTCATGAGTTAGTATGTCCAGGATAGCCCCGAGACAATCGCCCTCATCGTCAGATTGGTTCTCAGCTATGTAATCAGAGTCATTAATGTTTAGGGCTACAAATAGAGCGTCTAGTCTGAATTCGGTAGGTACTTTCTTGTATTTTAGGACGTAGAAGGCGGCTATTGACCAGGATAGTTGGTCTGCTAGTCGAGCGTCGATGGCTGAATTGAAATCTATAAGTGCCTGTTTACAGATTGTTTGAGATTCCTGAATCAGTCGAGCGTGGGTAATGGCGAACGCTAGTAGTTTCTTTTTGAGGGCTGGGAAGTCCTGTGCGATTTTTTGCATGATGGAGAACTTGGTTGGATCGCCTTTTAGAAGTTCTATTACAGTGAATCTGGAGTTGTCGGCGGCGTTGTTGAGGGATGTCTGGATAGATCCCATGATGAATAGTGAGTTAAGCATGTAGGATACTGATTCGCCTGTTGCGGTTCCTCTTAGTGTTTTGGAACCTGTGTTTGATGATGATTGACGAGCTAGTTCCATAACCTGTGCCATGCGACGTTTTGATTCGACGGTTGATGCCTCGGCTTCGTCTATTATACACGATACAGCGGAATAGCCGAGTTCTCCACGAATACCAGCGGCGGTGGCGTTTTCGATGATTCCGGTTTGGTTTGTGAAAATGAGGTTATCGAGCCAGTACAGGATGGTTGATTTTCCTGAACCTCTAGGGCCCGATAACCACGAATGCGGACGCCAAGTCCATAACCCTGGCGTCTGAGCAAGTATAATTATTCCAAGTAGATATATGTAATCGGCTGGGTTTTTATAGTTTACAAGTTCGAAGCATTTTATGAGCTGATCAATGTCGTCTTGTGTTGGTTGAATGCTTAGGTCGAGGTCAATATTTTTGCTGGCCTCGTAGACAAATTGGGTTTGGAGTGTGTGTTCTGAAATAGGCAGTTTTTCCCCGTCAATAAATAAGTGCTTCCCTGAATTAAATACGATCTTCCCTGAATCAATCCAGCCACCGATACCTCGGATTTTTTCAGAATCAAAGAAGCCCTGCGTTCTCTGGTAGTCGAATAGTTTTTCTTTAACGAGATCCCAGTCTGGTGAAAGAGTTGGAGAACCTTCTTTATCTTTTTTATAACCATATTTTTGACCCCAGTATTTTCGTGGTGCTTGTGCCATTAGATTATCAGGCGAGTGATTGGCAGCGGTTAGGTTTAGTATTTCTGATGTTTGTGAGTTGACGTAGTAAAAGCGACCTGACTTATGGCCCAGTAATCTGATTTCGATAAATTCAGAGTTTGATATTGAAAGTTGTTCGGTAACTTTTTCGATAGACTCAGTAATATGAAGATCATTAAAATCAGAAAGTCCATCGGGGGTTTGAAATTTAGGAAATCTGGAAACACAATTCGAAAACTGTTTGGTTGCTTGGTCGGCGTGGTGCCTACCAGGATTCTTTGGTTTAATAACTTCATGATCATCATCTCCAGCAATTACAATTTTAACTGATTTATTTACTGATCGTATAGAGGCTATAGCTGGAATTATATTGTTACAGTTAAAGCATATTACAACAGGCTTACCAGTTGCCTCGTAAACAGATGCAGCAGTTGCGAACCCTTCAGCAAGATATATTAGTTTTTCATTTTTAAGATCGAAATTAGTTAACCTGGAATAAGATCCTTGGATGCGAATTCCTTTAGTGAAGAATTTAAGAAACTTATTGTCCTTTTTAAATATCTGCTGGCATCCGACGAAGCCAAACTTAGGATTCTCGATTGGAACAAGAAGAGTTGATTCTCCTCTCATCCTGGCACGATAATTTTCCTTAATTTTCTTGTGTCTTAAATATTCGTGTCGTGGAGACTTAACCATGCAGTCATTAAATATTGGTTCCCACTTATCTTTACACTCTTTATGGGTTTCTTCTTTTCTGTCTTTAATTGCTTTTTCTTTTTCTTCTATGTATTTCTTAGCGTAGCCTAGAGAGCTCTTTGTTTCTGCAGTGGGATCGTATGACTTTACAGTTGAATGGTGTCCAGATCGCCAGTCGCCAACAGTTACGGATTGGTAGCTATTTCCTTTGTATTCCCATTCAGTACCAATGCACCAAATGTGTGAACTCGATGGCTCTTTCTTGCCATTTTTAAAATGATGGTAGGTATTGTCGAGTGGAAACTGTTCTGAGATATGTTCTTCAGCATCTAGTTCTTTATTTACTTTATCTAATAGTTGGCTTGTTATCATTTAAAATATTTCCTGAATAAGATCCCACTTCTCATCAGTAATTTTATACTTTCCTGATAAGTAGCAAGATATTGTTGCTTTATTAACTTTCATCTTTCTAGATATTTGAACATTAGTAGCACCTAGTTTTAATTTAATTTCGTTAAATCGAACTCTCCTGGCCTCGTATTCTTCAGGAGATTTTGTCTTGATTTTTACAGGCTCCGATTTCATGCTTGTTCTAGGCCTGATCAGTCTAAATGTTGGCCTATTGTCGCCACAGTAGTTAGAGCAGAAATGTTCCAGGTCTGGATGAGAAGTTCCAATTTTCGAGGTGCATTTTTTATTTGAGCACTCGACATAACTAATCGCTATCTTCATGTCCACACTCCTTGCATATAATTAATTCTAATTCTTCATCGTAATATATCATCTCTGATCCACAGTTTTGACACTCACAATACAAGTCTATTGGATCTAGGTCGTCTACCATCGGGCCTTATCCTTTCTCACATCAATATGAGTAAATGTATCATATTCCCCTATACCGTATTTATTAGGGTATTTTACTCTCAAATAGTTACCAACTTCCCATGAGTGAACACCCTTAACCACAATGTCAGAAGCCTTTCCCAGCAAGTGTTGCGATTTACTAGATCCACCTACTATTTTGTTATGTGCTTCACAACGACAAGCGGAATTGATAATTACTGGTTTATTAAAATGCTCCCTAACGTCTGTTAAGACCTGTAATAATTCAGCGTCTACTACATCAAAGTCACAGCAAAAACATTTGAACTCTGAGCGTAGGAAGTGTGGGTTATTCATTTGAACTCCTTTGCTAGCTCTTCTTGTGCTAAGTTAAAAAATACAAGTTTACCATAGTCAGCATATTCTTTTAACGCTTCCCTATGACTAGCAATCTGCTCGTCTCTTGCCTTTAGTTGCTCCTGGAGTTCGTTTAGTCGAACAACTGCAAAGCCTAACTGAACATCTACTGGTAAATTTATGTTAGTCATTCCTTAATCTCCCTTAGTGCTTGTCTTGCTTTTTCTAATTCCATAGCAAGGGCAAAACTTTCAGCTTGGGTATTAAAGTCGTCACAATGGAATATTAGTGAACCCAACGCTTCAACTAGCTTGTCGATTTTGGCTTGTTGGTGGTCTAATGTTTTCTTAAGATCATCAAAGCCGTTTTCAAAGCCTAATCCGAACATGCTCATGGCTAAATCTAATTCTCTACCTTCGTAACCGAAGTTTGTAGCGAATATGTGATGCTGTTTTCTATCTTTTTTTACTTCTTCAAACTGCATAAACATTTCCTTCTTCGTCTATTGCTACTGGCATATAGTTGTCACTGGGTTGCTCACTAAACACTACAGCCGATTTCGTACTCTTGTGTACATATAGCCTACCCAGCTTTTTAGGGGTTTTCTTGATAGTCCAGTTTTTGATAGCTTCCTGATTCCAATCCCGTATAGCATCGAAAGTAAAGTGTTCAGTTACTACATTTCCCTTAGCTTTAAACCCGATAACAACCCTTTCAGTACCAACTTCACTAACCAACGTATCACCAATTTTTATATCTTCTAGTTTTAGCATTTATTGCTCCTTGTTTAATATCTTACTTTTATCTCTTCAGAATTGGAGAAAACTGTGGCATAACCATCTCTTTTCTTTTTCCCGTAAATTTCGATAACAAAATTTTTCTCATCCCAATTATCTTGAACACCGCAAATTTTAGGCTCTTGACCATGTTTTTTAATCATCTTGTTGCGTCTTTTTTGAAGTTTTTCTATTAATGTTCTTAATTGCATTTATTGCTCCTTGTTTTTAGGTAGTCACCTCCTGTTATTATCTCTGTGTGGTCTGGATTGTTTACATGGTTTACTAAATCCATAAACGCTCTTCTGCCATAAACCTCTTCTACTCTCGACTTTAAGAACCTGTGGCGACCCGAGACTCTGGCTAGGTTTGACCTTTTTCTTCTTAGGGCGGTCTTCTGGGTTTCAAACTCAAACCTTAGCCTCTCATACTTGTTTTTCAGTCTATTGTATGAATCTATAAGATTTGAATGTCTTTTCTTTATATCAACCTTCTCCACTTTACTCCTCCAACTCAATTACACGTTCTTCGGTTTTTAGGACTTTATAGTTACCTATATTACAATCGTCTGGGTTATTACTCCAGTTCGTGTAATGTATCTGATCTATAAAATGAGACTTACTGTGAATCAAATGCCTATACAACGTAACAGTTCTCTTTTCTTTTATTTCGGTGTGTTCATCTTTGAAATACTCTAAGTCATGCGAAAACTCTATGCCATCTTGGTCAATACAAAATACACGACTAGTTCCTATGTATAAAACTTTCTCTATATACTTATTACTTGAATTTTTCCACTTACTTCCTACTTCTATCTTATTCATAATACAATTCCTTAATCTCTTCATAATTCTCAGGAACCAAACAATACTTATCCTGATCATCATCAAGAACACATTCTTCTATTGCTTTTCTGCATAGCTTTTGATCGAAGTCGATATAGTATTCAGACATAATTGAGCAATAAACCGCTACCTTTAAAATTAACCCCATAAAAACCACCTTACTAAAATAATTAACGACACTGCTTTTAAAATATCGTACAACAACTCAGGACTCATTTACACGCTCCTGGTATTTTTTTTCAACCATGTTTAACAGTTGTTCAACATTTGTATCCCTAATAAGTACATAGATTCCGCCCATATTGCAAATCATTTTTTGGAACTTTTTCTGAACTGTTGATTGCGTGGCGTCACCAGTTTTAACCTCAACAGCTAAAAACAAGCCCTTATAGACTCCAATAATATCTGATGAACCAGGTAGGCCAAAATTGATGAAACGCTCTGAAGTCCCACAATATCCGCAGTCATGTAATTTGATGGCACCAGTATTGTTGGCCCAGACTCTAGATGCCTTAGTTGATAATTTTTCTAGTGAAATTCTTACAATCTTCTGGTGGAGTTCGACTGACCCTTTTTGTTTCTTGAAATTTGACCTCGTACCCATACTGGCATCTCCAACTCTTTTTTGAATTCATAAATATCATCTCCATAGATATTGTGAAGCATTGTCCATTTCGCACTTGGCTTCCATCGTGGATTTGAAAGTCTCATCAGATCATTCTTGATCTTAATCATTCTGCTATACCTTAGATCTTCAGATCTTTTACGCTCTAGCTCACCTTCCTCCTGTTCGATCTCACGCTTTGTTTTAGCGTTTTCGTGTCCACAGTAAGGACATTGAGAGTTATCTATAGAATAGACTCCATAGCACTCGTCACAGGTCTTAGTTTTGAAATCATCCTCGAGCTCTGTTTTCTTCTTCTTTTTATCAGGTGCTCTTAAACGAGGAAATCTTTGGTCATATGCGAGCCCAAATCTTTCACAATTGTTTGCTTGGTCGATAATGATTGCGTTTTCTTTTATGTTTGTAAAATGCGTTGAGCCACACCTGTGACACTCTGGATCAGCACCAAGTCTGGCCCCACAATTGGCACAGTTCTTGTATGGCCTTAACACTCTTCCAACTTGTTGAATGTATAGTATTTCTGACTTTGTTGGTCTTGCATACACTAGGCATGATGCAATTGGAACGTCCGTACCAGTTGAGAAAACACCAACAGACCATAGTATTTTTATTTCTCCAGTATAGAGCTTCTCAATTGCAGCTTCTCTTTCTTCCTGATTATGTGAAGCATCTATATGAAGTGCTGGGATACCTGCTTGTCTATATCCCTCAGCAAGCATTTTAGAGTGCTCTATATTTACTCCAAATCCAAGTGCAGGCCTATTTTGTCCATGTGTTTTATAGACCTCTACGGTGTCACCTATAATGGCTGAGCTCATTGCTCTTTCTGCTAGTGCCTTTTGATCATAGTCACCAGCTACAGTCTTAATTCCTGACACGTCAATTTTCTTTGGTGCGTATGTTATTTCAGGAGATAGGTATCCACGATCCCTTAGTTCGATTGCAGTAATCGGGACAATTACTTCTTCCCATCCGACATCAGCTAGGTATTTTTTACCAGTTGGTAGACATGTTGCCGTAAATCCTAGCCAGAATTTGTTTGGAAAAAGATCTAGAAAACTTGAATATTTTTTACTGGTAGAGTCGTGACATTCGTCACATATCAAAATATCAAAATCAATTAGAAACTGATATTCAGGCTTATTCATTCTTCTGTTGATAGTATCGATTGATACAATTTGAACAGGATTTTCCAAGTCTAGTTTTTGGGATCCCATTACAACACCAGGCTTGTGTCCTGTGAAGTTTTCGAATGATTTTGCTGTTTGAAAAATAAGAGATCTACGTCTAATGACAATGATTATTTTATTGCCCTTTTTCATGGCATCATTTGCAATGTCAATAAACGTAAATGTTTTACCAGATCCAGTTGGTAGCTGAGTTATGATTCTTTTTAATCCTGACCCTATTAGTGATCTGATCTGGACTTTTGTATCTATCTGGTAATCTCTTGATTTACTCATACTTCGTCATACTCACCAGCCATAACGTTTTGTGCCAAATCATCCAATCCAATAAGCTGAAGATCTCTGAACAATCCAATCTTAGGTGCTGGAAGTTCAGACTTAAAATCGTGATACTCGTTGTTTTTCGCACGATCAATAATTATATCAACCTGTCTTCTTATTCCTGTGCATTTTTCCAGGTCTTTAATTAGTGTAGTTGTAGTTCCCTTGTTCATATCTTTAAGTCCTTTGTCCTGTAGTATTTTTCACACTTATCAAGACATATTTTTTTAGTTATAAAATCTTTTTCTTTTCTAAACACATAGTTTTTTGCCATTGCTCCAGCAGGAAACTCCTGCTCGCAGTCATGACATTTCCACGGCTTTTTAGAAACGACTTCTTTTTTCGAAATCAAAGTCCAGCTCATTTGCATTCTCCAGTTGAAATTTAAAAACTTTAGATCCACACTTTCTATCTGAAGTGGCGTTGTGGTGTTGTAGGTCGAAATCAACTCGTGGTGCCCAGGCATCCAGTCCATTTTCAGCGTAATTCATTTTCCTTCCAAGATCGATTGTAGAAACAGTTGATTCTTGGTTAAAGACTTTAAAAAAACTGTTAATCAAGCCCTGATTATTCATGTATGACTTCATAAATTTATAATCAAACTGATTAAGGTCATGTGCTACAAACAACAGTGGCATGTTATGTTCGTGCTTAAATGGTTTTAAGAAGTGAAGTAGCTTAATGGCCTCCGAATAGGGATTATTAAACTGCTGAGCATCTTCCCATGAGTAACCATGAACCTTTTCGGCATGTACTGACCATCTCTCACGATGCTTAGGCTTAACAAACAGATCTATTTCATCCTTTAGGTCAAACGTTTCAATATCTCTTACTTCAGCAGAAAGAGTTATCATGTCGTGCATCTTTGGACTAAAGCCAGTTGTTTCAGTATCGACGATAAAAATAAAAGGACTCAAGTTGAGCCCTTTCGTTAATTTGCTTAGGTTAAAACGGTACGTCATCAGAGGTAACACCTGGAGTGACTACATCAGCAACTTGTTCTTCAATCTGAACCTTTTTACCAGTTCTTACTTCAGACTGCATAATTGCAGCATCAATATTAAGTCCTGATAGAGTCGATATGGCTTCATCTTCTGCGATAGCACCCTTCATTTCTCCACCACCGATGGCGTTAACGTACCTAACCTTAACAGAAGTTTTAACTTCACCAGAGCTATTCGTGTATTCTTCGTGAAAAATTACAATCTCCACTTCTTGATTTAACTTAAGTCCACCACCATCTTTTCCCTTTGAAAGATCAGAGAATCTCTTGGTGTTAAGAAGCCCTGATTCAACTAGGCTGTCAGCAAGATGATCCACTGTTCCCTCAGTTATGTACTTTTCCCAAAAAACGCTCTTGGTTTCACCTTTAACAGCAAACTTAACATTTAAAGATGGAGTACCTTTTTCTGCTGATTTTCTAATTGCGAAATCTTCAACAGTTCCGATGTATTTACCTGGTTCTAATAAATTGCTCATTATAGATTATCCTCTGTTATTTTAATTAGTCCTGCTCTTTCAATTCCATTGGTACAGTTTACAAACCTAGTTGTGTTTTTTTCAACTGACTCTAAAACGAATGTTCCAAAAATCTTGATCTGATTTTTTTCACAGAACTTTTCAAGTTTTTTCATGATCTTGTCTGCTGGAGCGTTTTCTTTTTCAAGCTGCTTAATCTCCTTTTCAACTCTGCTTATCATCATGTCTACAGGGTTTTTCTTAGCAACTTTTTTCTTAGTAACCTTTTTAGTTACTTTCTTCTTAGCAGTTTTTTTAACCACCTTCTTCTTAACTTGTTTCTTCAAAATTATTCTCCTTTGAATCTGATTGAACCGAACTTCCACTCGGCTTGTTCACTAACTGTTTCTTGTAGTTGCTCTTTTTCGTATTTGCTTAATAGTTCATCCATAACAGGGTTTTCGTCATATATTGATCCGTTCTGATAAGCAAATATTGCACCTGGTTTCATTACTTTTTTAACCTTATCTAAAAGATCAGCTGAGTAACAATCCTCAGATGCAACATTTGGTTCAGTCAGATCAAAGACTACAACATCGTACTTACTTCCAGCGACATCTCTTAGTTGCCAATCATCCGTTGCTTCAATCAGATGATCTAGAAAGTCGATTGCATCGTAAATATACGTCGTAATTTTTTGTGGTGTTTTAATTGGCCTAATCCAGTCTGAAAGGTGTTTTTCGCAGGCCTTTATAAGCACTCCGTCAACATCAACGGCATGAACCTCATAACCCTTGTTAGATAGCATTGCACCAGTAATACCTTCTCCAGCACCCAGAACAAGAGCCTTACCCTTGCCCTCTGGAATATTTGCCAGTAATTGAGTGTGATACTCTTCGTACTCTGATTCAGTGGTTTGGATCCTTCCGTCAATTGCTAGAAATTTACCCTTTTCAGTATTCTCAGCAATTAGGAACTGGCCAAACCTAGTTCTTTGAAATGCATGAATCTTCTGAAGTGGAAGAACACGCATCTCTTTTGTTTTATCATCTATTGAGTAGTGAAGATTTAGCATACCTATTCCTCGTGCTCGCCAATTAGTGTTTCAACTCTTTTTAAATATGCCTTTAGTTCAGATATATTAAGATCTGCACTTAATGCTTCTTTAATTTTCTCTCTTAGATCTTCAGGAAGCATTGGTAATAAACCATCAATCTCTCTTCTAAGTGTTTCATCAGTCATAACTGAATCACCCTTAGCAGCAATATATGCATCCCAGTTAAGCTCGATTTCATATGGTAATCCGAATCTATTCTTAGCATCATGACCAGCCCTTCTTTCAGTATAAAGGCATCTATCACCAGTATCGAAACCACGCCCATCTTTTACAAGAGTCTTGTAATTTGCAAAATAAACAGCATCTACGTTCTTTTTGATCAGACTCGCAGCCTTATGATGAAGCTCTAGTTCGTATCTAGAATAGCCCTCAACAAGTGTCGGATCATTAAAAGTTTTCTGGAAATTATGTGCAATAATAATTACATTTTTTCCTTTCCTTTTTGCATTCTTACATGCCTCCAGAACCTGTTCCCAGTAAGTCACTGCAAATATGTAGCCCTTTGC
>JAAHTG010002440.1_pt1 | contig 10598 bp, 15 predicted proteins | sample 6116081 | NCBI WGS metagenome assembly JAAHTG01 (sample SAMN13939989, study PRJNA603662) | sponge metagenome | isolation source: marine sponge | host: Mycale hentscheli | place: New Zealand | collected 2005
AACCTCTAGATTTCTTAGGAATCCCGCGTCTCCGACGCTGGGAGGATGTCAATGTTTTCTTCGCTTAATTATGCTGGCATGATTTTTCTCAAGTATAACTCAATCATTACTTTTTTTCATATATTAATTATTTACAGTTAATACATTTAACTTTTTTTGAAAATTATACTCTTAAGTCTTATTCTGCTGGGATTATAGTTTATTTATTTAAGGGAATTATTATTCTTGACAATCTGTTCAAATATACCTCTCAAATTCTTGTTTAAAAGAGATAAAATTGAACCTAAAATTATTTTAGATTTTGGATTTTGAATCAGCAAAAATCAGTAAATTATGACATCTGCTCTACAAGTCAACTAAAATTTCGGATAACGCGGTAACAGAAAAACCGATTCAAATCAAATATTTAATTTCTGACAACCTATTTTTAAATTTTACTCAGTTTGAAACGGTTGATAGTCTTTGGTTTAAGATAAATTCAGCGATCGTCAAATCCATTGGTGTCGTAACTTTTAAATTAGTTTCTTCTCCTTGAACAATTTGTACCTGAAAACCACATTTTTCTAATAAAGCAGCATCATCAGTTACTTCCCATCCCAAATTGCGTCCTTTTTCATGACATTCTTTGAGTAATTGAACATCAAAGCCTTGAGGTGTTTGGGCTGCCCACAGATTATCTCTCACAGGAGTGTCGGTAATAATTAAATCTGAATTGACGACTTTAATCGTATCTTTTACTGGAACTGCCGCAATTAATCCTTGACAATGTAAAATTTTCTCACAACAGCGATCGAATAATTCAGGAGTCACCAAACATCTTGCTCCATCATGGATCAGAACTTGTTCCGCATCTTCAGGCAAAGCTTGTAAACCATTATAAACTGACTCTTGCCTAGTCTTGCCACCATGGATAAGATGAACGGGTTTGGATGGCTGTACTTCAGCTATTATTTCTTGAAACAAAGAAAAATCATAACCTTGCCCCATAATACCAATCCAAGTAATTTCTTCTGAGGCATTAGCCGCCATTAATGTCCATGCTAAAAGGGGTTGACCTTTTAATTGGAGAAGTAATTTATTTTGGGTACTTCCCATTCTCTTACCCATTCCAGCCGCAGGAATTAACAAAAACATAACAATTTATAATTAATCAATGATTGCTTGACTAGTATATGACGAAAACATCTCAATCAGTTAATGCATAATTGATGTCAACTAGTTTTTTGAAATGTGATTAGCTGTAGGCTATAAACTTTTACTAGTAGGCGATCTCTCAAATCTTTACCAAAAAGGTTGTTTTGACTTCACATCAGACTCATCCAAAACATAGTTGATTTCAAGTTAACTATTAGCTAATTATTAATTATCAACTCTCAATTCTCAATTGTTCAAGTGCTTTTTCGCCCAAAGCCTAATTAATTGGTAGCCGAATCCATTTCAACAATTTCTGGAAAAACACTACTATTAGCAACAGAACTACTGAACCCGACAGACTTTAACAACTGCGTCCATTCTGTCTTTATTTCGACATCCTCTGGATTTTCTAAATATAAATTAGTGATGTGAGTTGGTCTGTTTTTCGAGAATGGTTAGAGTATTTTGGAACAATTTTTAACAGAGAAATTATTGTTGTTGACCCTAAATTTACTTCACAAGACTGTAGTAATTGTGGTCAAAGAGTCAAAAAATCTTTGAGTACTCGCACCCATCAATGTAATTGTGGCACTGTACTTTGTCGCGACCACAATGCAGCATTGAACATTTTAAATAAAGGTACGGGCGGGCAGCCTGAAACCACTCCAGTCTATGGAGTCAACGCTTCTGGACAGATGACCCTCTGGTTGATGGATGAAAGTCTTGATGCTAAGGTCGCTGGTTGAACGAAGAACCTCTAGATTTCTTAGGAATCCCGCGTCTCCGACGCTGGGAGGATGTCAATACCCTGTTCATCTGTCAACATGAAATCTGCGTTTTTAGACACATTTTCGGGAACATAAACAAAAATTACTGGTGACTGGCTAGCCGTTAAACCTAATTTTTTCTGAGGAAGAATCGCTGTTACCGACTTACTTCCCGATCGAGTACCCCCACCTATGGTAATAGTTGGAGCACCTCTTTTAGGTAATTTGAAGCGTAAACGAGACATCTTTCTTTGGGCAACCGAATAAGATGTTAGTTGATTAGTTTTTAAATTTAGACTGTCGGCTTTAACTTGTTGGGTAACGGGAAATAATAAACAAATTGATGCTAAACAAACAAGATGGGGAGATATTCGAGATTTTAACATTGCTTTTCTCCTTATTTTTTTCCATCTTAATAGATTCTCACAAGTGATCACAACTTTAACTAATGGTCTGTCAAGACATAAGGTGATTTGGGGAAAATGAAAATACCAATTCTTAAAGACAAGTCCCCTTGAAAAGGGGAGATGCCGATAGGCAGCGGTTTGGGCGATTTATGGGGGATAACTCTGATATTTTTTTCATAAACATATCCTAAAATAAGCGATCGATTATCAGCAAAAATTAAAGATATCATCTCAAACTTTTCGACCATTCTCAACTCTCAATTCAACTAGGAATTTTATCCCACAGTAAATTAGCATATCAATCAAAGTTAAACAACTGTATCCAAATAAGCTTGAACATATTTAACCCCTTTCTTGAGATAAAAATCTGTGAAAAAATCTTGATAATTATCACGGATTATTTGAAAGGATTGGTTCATTCTCTGTTGACCATAAATTAAAAATTGAGCAGTAGATAGAGCGTAAAATTCTTGTTCTCCATTTGGGACATTATTTTTGAACGCATCGATATATGTTTTTCTCCCTGCGTCGATCAGATTTTGTATTTCTGGAGAAAACGTAATGGACTCACCATTTTTTAAATCGATTTGTTTATTTTTAATCGAAGTCATCGATAGTTTCATACATTTTCGGGTTTGTTCGATCGATAAAGATTCTTCATCCCCTCGACGATGAGCCCACTGTGTACAACCATTAGTAACTTCTAAGGCTCTCAGTATAGCTAATTTATCTAAATCCTCAGGAGTGATTTGTTGCCACCTTTGTAAATATTTTTCTACCTGATTTTTAAAATTCTCACAATCATCTTCCATGTAAGATTTTAACTCAGGTATTTGAGCTAATTTATCCCAATCAATTTTCATACTTTATTTATTCGTTTTCTGCTCAATATATATAATAATTCAATGTATGATTGTTCTCGTAATAGACGTTGCATGCAAAGTCTGGAAGCCTAAAACATTTGCCGATTAATTTTGAATATCTTGTTGTGAATAAATAGTTTCAATCGGTGCTGGTGTTGCTAAATCAGTAGCAATAAAACTACGAGCAGTTACTACTACTAAGCCAAATAAAGCGATGAGAATAGTAAATATGGGAACAATTTGTTGACGAAAAAATTGCATGATAAATATTTAAGAGTTAAGAGTTGACAGTTAATATAATCTTTCTAGAATCGATTCGCAATTCTAAATTCTAACAAAGTTTTATTATTCTGGAATAGTCAAACCTTTAGATTTTAACCAATCGGGATTATAAAGACGAGACTGATAACGAGAACCACTATCACATAAAACAGTAACGATAGTATGTCCTCGTCCCATTTTTTTAGCTAAAGCTACTGCCGCACCCACATTGATCCCAACAGAACCACCCATAAATAAACCTTCTTTATTTAGTAATTGATAAACAACTCTTAAAGCTTCATTATCATCTATTCTAATCGCATCATCAATGGGAACATTTTCCATATTAGCTGTGATACGACTGTTGCCTATTCCCTCTGTAATAGAATTGCCTTCTGCTTTGATTTCTCCCGTTTTGACATAGTTATATAAACCACTACCCATCGGATCAGCAAGTACACATTTTATTTTAGGATTTTGATCTTTCAAAAACAAAGATACTCCCGCAAATGTCCCTCCTGTACCAGTTGCAGCTACCCAAGCATCAATTTTATGATCTGTTTGTTCCCAAATCTCTTTACCTGTAGTTTCATAATGAGCCTGACGATTGGCTAAATTATCAAACTGATTTGCCCAAATCGCATTCTCCATTTCCTCAGCAATTCTGCCCGACATTTTTACATAGTTATTCGGATCTTTATAAGGTACCGCTGGTACTGCTCTGACTTGTGCTCCTAGCATTCGTAAAGCATCCATTTTTTCTTGAGACTGAGTCTCAGGGATGACGATAACACACTTATAACCTTTAGCATTGCAAATGTGTGCTAAACCAATACCTGTATTACCTGCTGTTCCTTCAACTACAGTTCCACCAGGTTTTAATAGTCCTTGTTCTTCTGCTTGTTTGATAATGTATAATGCAGCTCTATCTTTGACTGAACCACCAGGATTTAAAAACTCTGCTTTTCCTAAAATTTCGCATCCAGTTTCTTCACTAAAGCTATTTAAACGAATTAAAGGGGTGTTTCCGATCGTCCCAACGAAGCCATCTCTAATATCCATTATTTAGTTTTTTATCTACAATTTGCTTATTATCTCAGTTCACATTGTACAATTCAATCAACTTCTAGGAAATGATCGAAACTTGAAGAATTATCGATGATCAATAATTCTTCTAATATCATTGGTTCTGGAAATGATTATTTAATTTTGGGAAAAAAACAGTTTATCCTTGACAATTATTTGATTTTACGACATAATAATAAGCGTACCAATTGCGGGTATAGCTCAGTGGTAGAGCGTCACCTTGCCAAGGTGAATGTCGCGCGTTCGAATCGCGTTACCCGCTTTGAATAAGATTAAACAATAAAATCTAATCTCTTAATAGTAAATTATTGATATCAAATCGATCTTTATGAGTGGTGAGAAAAAAGGTAACACACTTGATTTCTACCGTTCTTCTTTGCTTGATATAATGCCATATCTGCCTGTTGCACAATCTGTTCAAAATTATCGTATTTAGAATTGTAAACGGCTAAACCCAGACTGATTGTCAGATGGATATTGGCGTCTGAATCAGGAATATCAATTGCTAAATTAGAAATTTTGTTTCTAACCCTTTGTGCTACGTAATGACTGTAAGGAAAATCTGTTTCAGGGAGAATAATCATAAATTCTTCTCCACCAATTCTGCCAAAATAATCGACATCTCTAATTAAATTTTTGATGGTTTCAGCAACTATTTTGAGAACTTTATCCCCCATGGGATGACCATAGTCATCATTAATATTTTTAAAAAAATCTATGTCTAAAATCAGCAAAGAAAATGACTTATGATAACGTTCACTTTTTTTAAACTCTCCTTCCCCCAAGAAAAAAATGTGTCTACGATTATAAACTTCTGTTAATGAGTCAATAGTGACTAATTGTTCTAATTTTGTAATTAATACTTCTTTTTTATCTAAGAGAACTTTAAGGTCATCCCTAGCTTGCTTGAGTTGTAAGTGAGTTTTAATTCTAGCAAGAACTTCTGTATGTTTATAGGGTTTGGTTATATAATCTGCCGCACCTTTCTCAAAAGCCGATACAATGTCACTTTCTTGATGACTTAAAGCTAAAAAAATGATAGGAACTTCTTGATATCGAGTTTGATTTTTGACATAAGAGCAAAATTCTAGTCCATCCACATCTGGCATCATTAAGTCAAGAATAATAAGGCTTGGGGTAATACTTTTAATACGACTTAATGCTTGATTGGCACTGGTAGCGATAATAGTTTGATAATCAACTCGTTCGAGTATATTTTGAATGAGCCTTAAATTATGGCGACAGTCATCTACTACAAGAATAATAAAATTGTGGGGTTCAAATAATGTAGTATAGACAGACATTAACCAACATTTTTTGTTTATATAGTTTATATAGAAGTCTACTATATTTTATCCAGAGATTTTCTATTTTAAACTTGTTGTGTGGCAAATATTCTAATCTTTACATTGAGAAAAGTCTTTGACAAGTATAATTACTCATTAATCTTGAAAAAATTGGATTTTATCAGTTTTTGATCACATCAAGATTATTAACCTATTTACACTTCACAATACCTTCGCCATTAAACTGGGCTCTTCTCATAAGACATCTCCAAAATATAATAATTTCAAAAATTTAGTATAATAAATGAAATATTGGAGACAAATAATATCAAGAAAAATGGACAATTATACTTGGACTTATATTGAAAATAATCCTCAAGAAACAAAGAGATTATTAGGAATTAATTATAAACAGTTGGAAGAGTTGATAAATTATATAAAATTGTTAGAGAAACAACAAAAAGAAGAAAAAGAAAAAAGGAAAAGAAATTGATGTTGTACTAAGCCATATTTTTTCTTAAAAATTGATTTTTTAGTCACTTTTGACGAATTGATAAGGCTTTAGGCGATCGCTATCATTTAGAAATTATATGGTTACAATGCTTATTGTAAATCAATTACAAATTTTTGGAGATGTCTAATTATTTTTTATTGATTCAACAAGTTATTCAGGCTTGTGTTGAAAAAAATGCTTCTATGTTCGCGTCTTTATTCAACGAAGATGCACAAATTCAACTGGATAATCAAAATCAAATATTAAAAGCTGATATGGAAAGAATTACGACTGATTATTTTTCTAATTTAAAGTTTATTGAAATTAATGTTATCGGAATTGCAATCAATGAAGAGGATAATATCGCTTTTGTTGAGTGGATATGGTCAGATTATAATCTGAATAAAAACAAAAATAGTTCACATCAAAATGCGATCGCATTAGAGTTTAAAGATAATTTAATTTATCGTTGGCGAGAATATAACATAATCAGCAGTTAATTAAAGCTTAAAAATCTGCCATTACCATTATTTTTTTCGTAATAAGTGTATTTAAAGAAAAAATGAATAATTTTATGAAATGATCCAATTATTGAATTTATACGGGAAACTATACCAAAATATTGTCGGTTTTCTCGACTCAAGTAAAAAATGATTATGTAAGTATATAAATAACCACACAATAACAAGTCTCAAAATAAATAGTTATTTAGGAGGAATTTAAGTTATGACTCTTGTTCGCTTTAATCCTTTATATGAAATTAATAGTTTACACCGTCAAATGAATCGTTTTATAGAAGATCTTGCCACATGGGATAGCCCTGAAGGTTCTATTTTCAAACCAGCAGTGGAATTGCAAGATCAAGATGAAAATTTGACTTTACGTGTTTCCATTCCAGGAATAGATAAAGATAATGTGGATGTCAGTATAACTCGTGAGCAAGTCAAAATCTCTGGTGAGTTTGAAAAAAAATCAGAAAATAAAAGCAACGGTTATTACATTCGTGAACTAAACTATGAGCAGTTTGAAAGAACAATTAATTTGCCTATTCCTATTAAAAATGATGAGGTTACAGCTGATTACACAGATGGTGTTTTAGTCCTCACTTTACCCAAATTAGAAGAAGTTAAAAATAAAGTATTTAAAGTTGATTTAGGCAGTAATGATAATAACAAAGTTCTCAATGAAGAAAAAGCTTAATTCACTAATATTTTTAACTTTAATTGATAAATAATTAAAATATACCTGTCTTTCATAGGCAGGTTTTTTTCGTTACAAATAAAAAACCCTTCCTAATTTTGAGGAAGGATTTTATTAAATAATAAACAAATTAATTACAGTTTTTTAAGCAACACAGCCTTGTTGTTTTTCTGTATCAATAGGTTTTAAGAGGTAAAGACGAACAAATTGGCTTATATTTGATGCAAATAAAGGTAGTTTGCGTAAAGCTTTAATTGGTGCAATAGTATCAGAAGCATCGATCGCACGTAATTTTTCACCATTACTAACACAGGTTTCTAAACTATCATAGAAAGCTGGATTTTCAACGTCAATCATGATAGGGAAAACTCGACCAGCAGTATAGTTAGTTTTTTCGATCACGTGTCTGTCATAAGTTCTCGCATCCAAGCCAATTGAAGCATAAAAACCAGATCTGCTTAAATCATTGAGATACATCGTGACAAATACAGATAGTAAAAAGAAACGACACCATAGTCTCGCTTTCCAATCATTCAAGAACGAAGGTTGTGCTTTGAGGACAGCATCAAAAAAGTCACCATGACGATTTTCATCTTGACACCAATTTTCAAAGAATTTAAAAATGGGATAAATTCTGCTTTCAGGATTTTGATCTAGATGACGGAAGATAGTTATATAACGCCAATAACCAATTTTTTCTGATAAGTAAGTAGCGTAGAAAATAAATTTAGGCTTGAAGAAAGTATAACTACGACTTTTGGTTAAAAATCCTAAATCTAAAGTCAAATTAAAGTCAGATAAAGCTTTATTCAAAAAACCGGCATGACGGGCTTCATCCCTAGACATTAAGTTAAAACCCTCTGCTAATAAAGGATTTTTATTTTTCAAACGTCTGCCTAATTCTTTATACAATAAAAAGCCAGAAAATTCTGCTGTACAAGAACGTTCTAAAAATTCCACGAACAAACGACGGGTTTCACCATCAATATGCTCCCATGATTGATCAAAATCAGCATTACGAACAAAATGATGACGATTATAGTCTTCTTTAAATTCAGCTAAGATGGCTTTTAATTCATCTTCGTTTACGGCGAGATCCATTTTCACCATCTCATCGAAGTCGGTGGTATAGAAGCGTGGAGTTAGAATTGTCTCCTTCGCTGGTACCTTTACACCTGGACGTATTTCGTCAAATTCTGGTTTTTGAACTGTTGTAACCATAGTATTATTTTAAAAGTTCTGTGCCTTGACTTTTCTTTTCATTAAAAATCGATATATGTCTCAGTTTAACAAAATCTTCACCTTGTCAATAGAGCTATTTTGTAAAGAGTTATGACAAAATTAGTTCATTACTGTAGAATGGCTTTTAATCTATCTCTCCAACCTGAATTATAAGTGTAAACAGTGCGAGTCACAAAATATAATTTTCTCTGATCTCGATCGCTTTTTGCTACATCTGGATGCGTAATCATCTAGTAATACCATAGTGTTCGAGAACGAATGTACGGATAGAATTGCGATCGCGATTCTAGAATAATACCAATTTTTAATATCTGCTAGGACAACTGAATACGACAAAAATATCGTTGATGTAGATTGAACTCAATAGCAGATTACATCTACAATTTTACAGTTGAGTATTGCTAATTTGTTTTTCTAACCCCTGAGACTCTAATAATTGCTGCCATGTCTGCACCAGTTGAGTTTTTTCTGGTTGTTGTTTGATCATTTGATGAAGAGTCGCCAAGGTATCGAACCAAAGTCCTTTCTCTGCATATTGATTGACCAAACCCATGGATAAATTATTTTCTGATTTTTGATTCAATGTTGAAGAAGTTGCAATTCTGGTGACATTACCTGTTATCCAGGGATCATTCATCAAATCATAGGATGTTTCAAATGATGATAAATCATTTTTCGCTTCTAATGAATCATAGTGACATAGCAAAAATGCAGACCATTGATATTTCTGACCTATATTTAACGAAGTATCACTTTTTGACATTTGAACATCAACAATTTTCCCTGTAGATGCAGAAACAGGAATTAAACTTTGATAAATAATTTGATCTTGATTATCTTTCAGTTGGAAAAGGATTGTGGAAGCAGATGTTGGTGGTACGTAGACAAAAAAGGTAGGACGCTGTTTAACAGTTAAGAACTGATCAGTAGTTTTTGGTAATAATGGAGTGAGGGGAAGTACGGGTCTATTTGACTGAGATTGATATTGAGGACAATTACTACGACTACCTCCTGCGGCTGTCGAATAAGGATCTCCACTTTCTGATGGTGGTTCAAAATTGACTACACTAGAAAGTAAAACTGTTCTGCCTTCTTGATTTTCACTTCTTTGTTCTGGAGTGGATTGGGCGGATGAAGCACTAATAGACGTTGCAGTCATTAAGACAGCGATGGGAACGATAATTTTTTTGAAAGACAGCATAAGAAAAACCCCAAATAGAAATCATCAACAATAATTCTCAGAAATCTTAGTTTCACCACTTACAGTGTATTTTTCAACCAAAATATTTCAATGACTAATTATAACAAATAAAAAACTCATTATTACAGTTAAGACTTCTGAATCAATTTTGCTTTTCTTAAAATAAATTGAAGTACCGTTTCTTCATTACTGATGATATCGGTTTGTACATCCATTCCTGTTTGCAGTTTACAAATATTGTTACCCCATTCCAATTGAGTTTTTTGTGGTTGAATCATGACAGTATAACGACTAATAGCAGTAGGATTATTCTGAACATTTCCCTCAAAAGGATTTACTTCTGTACTAATAACATCAGCGGAAATATCTTTAACTCGTCCTGATAAAACACCATAATCAGGATGTGGACAAGCTGAAACACGCATTTGGGTAGATTGACCTACTTCAATTTTGTTAATATCATTAGTGTTTACAAATGCTTTGATTTGTAGAGGTACATCTTTCGGGGCGATAGTAGCAATCACTTCTCCTGCTTTAACAACTTGATCCTGATTACGTAAGTTTAAATCTTGAATCTTACCGTTTTCTGAAGCTCGAACAATATTATTATCTGTGTTCCTTGAGAAGACCCACGGCTATGCCCATGGGATGAATCACG
>JAAHTG010002443.1_pt1 | contig 10587 bp, 14 predicted proteins | sample 6116081 | NCBI WGS metagenome assembly JAAHTG01 (sample SAMN13939989, study PRJNA603662) | sponge metagenome | isolation source: marine sponge | host: Mycale hentscheli | place: New Zealand | collected 2005
TCTTTACAAATGATAAACAAACGTCAGAGACTTGGACGCATTTTGATTACAAGGAGATAATATGAAAGCTTATAGTAAATCTAAGGTTAGTGTTAAACAATGTGTTGATAACTGGGATAAGTTAAAAGACTCATTGAATAGTATTTGGAATAAGCCCGTTGTAGATAATAACGGGTTTAATTTAGATACTGCTAATATCTCAATGAGTCCAAAAGAAAACGGTAAACCATATAAGTATATGGATTATCAACATTTAGTAGATTGTGAATATAATAATTTAGATACTATTTTTGTTACTATCGAAAAATTATTTCCAACTGCTAAGGTTTGGACAGATGAATTTGAAGATAGAATATATATCAAATATAATTAACAGAGAGGTAAATAATGGATAAGTACCTTAAATGGATTGCGACTGGTTTTCTAATGGTAGGAGTAGGTGCTAACTCACTTGCGATTTATCCTTTAGGACCTCTTGCTACTTTAGTTGGAGGATTGTGTTGGTTGGCAGTATCTATCATGTGGAAAGAAGCCGCACTCATCACAACCAATCTTGTATTATCAGCTATTACCGTAATAGGATTAGTTTACACTTACACACATTAACACAAGCAGGCGTAGTTAAACGGTATAACATCTGTTTGTGGAACAGAAGTCGATGGTTCAACTCCACCCGCCTGTACCAATTATATCCCTTGTAATCGTGGATCGTTAGAAAAAAGATTTTTCTTTGCCTTTGGTCTGGCAATACTATCTTTACTTCTTTTTCTTAATTGAGCTCTTGTAGAAATTTCTTTACTAATCTCTTTTCTTTGAGCTCGTAGGTCTTTTACCAAGTCCATACTATCTCCTTTTAAAAGAGCGTTTCTTCAGCCTTTATGGCTTACTTCCGTCCGTTTCAGGATAAACGTTGTATTATTATTTATACAACTTACAGTAATGTAAATGCTGTCACACTAACAATCGCCATAACAATTGCGAAAACTCCGCAAATTGTGTAAATCTTGTTAACCATGTTTCTTCCTTTTCTTCACAATCTTTTTCTTAGGCTTTTCAATTAGCTTACGGAAATAGATAGTGAGTGGTGAGTTAGGTTGATATGAATTGTATTCGCTTCGTTTCTTATTCACAGAGTTTACTTTTATTTAGTATTATCTGTGTTTCAAGTTTACTCTCATATATCTTGGACCTGTGTCTGTTGGTGTTGTTCCTCTAAATTGAAACTCTACTTGATAAGGGTCGCCATTGACATTAGCATCAACTTTTATATTCGCATACTTTCTTTTACCTTTTACAGGATACGTATATACATCATCACTAATATTGCCTATTGTGACTTTGTGATTTTTACCTCTTACGAAGTGAACATAATTACGACCTTTAGAAACTTTATTTACAAGTAACATAGTATCTCCTAATCCTTGTGCAATGATACTTGCTAGATTAGCTTTTACTTTACTTGGTTTACGTTCATCTGTAATGACAAAATATTCTTTTCCGAAACCCTTACCCATCTGTTGTCCATCAAATCCAAAAAATTCATTTATATTTTTCATAGTAGCAGGGTTCTTAAAGAAGTGATCTACTGTTCCTTGATAGATGTAGAATGCGCCAGTAAATTTAAGAGATGCATTATATAATACTGTTCCATTCTTTAGTATCTGAACATCAACAGGAACTCCTGGACCATTATTTGTCACTGTGAATTGATTACCATTAAATGCTGGGGTTCTTCTAGCATTTTGTTTTCCTAACCCTTTTGCCTCTAACCCTTTTGATAATCTTAATCCAGTGACTTTCTTAATTAACGCAATGGTATCATTATGTTCCAAATTGCCTAAAGTTTCACCTCCAAAGTATGCGTTTAGATCATCAACCAATTGAACCTCAAAAGCCTCTCCACCAGACCCTTTACGTTTCAATGGCTTAAAGATAATGTCGCCATCATAACCATCTACATTTAAAACACCTAGAGAAGACTTGCTTGATGATTTCTCACTATACTTAACTTTCTTGCTTTTAAAATACTTTATAAGATTATCATATGCAGTATTTCTATCTTTCGTAGTTTGCATATAGACAAGTATATCCACACTTCTTGCCTTTTTATCTTCTTTTAGTTGAACCGCATTCGTGGCTCTTTTAATTTCGTTTATAAACTGTTTACTCATTGTTTCCTTTATACTATACTATTTAGAGAAAGTCAACTGAATAACTCGCTATTTTTTCGAGTCGCTGGACAAAGGCAATCAATGGCTCGCTATCTAGTTTCCACGGTTTTCTATTATAGACTCTATGGATCCCTGTGACCATTCAACATGGATATGTATAAGAATAGAAAACTTGACAAAGAGTCATAAATGTGTTATAATGATAGTATGAATAAAATAAGAAAATATCTACTTAAACATTGTGTAGGGTTTAGTTATATAAGTGGTAAACTGTATGGCTCTATGATATGTGTAAAAGGAAAGACTTGTTATAATATCAATCTTCCTTATCCATTGTATGTGTGGATGGCTCATTTATATAGAACACAAAAAATACTCGAAAAAAAATTTCCCTTTAAAGACTAGGTTTTAGTGCCATCTTTAGAGGGCCACCGTCATAGTCGAAAAAAAATTTAAAGGTAAAATATATGTGCCCCCGTATAGAAACGTTTATAGTTTAAGTTTTGCGCTAGCTCTATAAGGCGGGCACTCTCTCTCGCAATTCTAAGGGTTAAGGTCTATTGTGGATCCTCTGTGTGTAACGGCGCCTGTAGTATTACTTGTCTTTGTTCCTTCTATTGTTTCTAACGTATTGCCGGCTACTTCTACGGTATAATTACCACCTACTTTTAAATTGTAATCACCGCCGGCGTTCATATTAATTTTCCCTTGTATAGTATGGATATTAACATCACCTGAGTCTACTTGTATATTAATGGAAGCGCCGGCTCCTATCTGTATATCATAGTGATTGTTTAACGTATTACTCTTGTTGATATACAACTTATGTCTTCCATCTATTGTAATGTCTGAGTTGCCGGTGATCTGTACTTGTTCTTTGTTAGATAATAAACGGTAACTCTTCCCTTTGATTATCTCTACTTTATTTCCATTATTGTCTATCTCATACGAAGTTCCGGTTCGGTGGCGCTCATGTATTCGCTCTGCGCCGCTAGTGTCATCAATTTCTCTTATGTGACCACTCTCACTTTCATATACATTGTTGTATGGATACTCAGCGTTGTATGGGATCGCCGGCTGGTCAAATGTGTCGCCATCACTTGCTGTAACTGGAGAGCCATCAGAATTGACAAAGGCATTGAAGTCGGCTGTGGCTATTCCGGTTATTCGTGTGGCGATACGTAATGTGTTAGCTAGATGCGGCTTGTTCTCATCATTCACAGCAAGTCTATTGGTATCAGGCTCATTACGATACTTTGGATAGATACCATTTGGATCATAGAAGCCACTTGACTGTGACAACTCCGATGGCCTGCCTGGTAATGATCCAAGGACAATCATCTCTTGTCTTTCATTCCCATCTCTAAAGTAGCCAAGAACCCAAGAGCCTTCGACTAGTCCAGTGGCACTCTGACCCAGGCCCGATATGCCAGCACTCGTAGCAGGCAACATAGTGTGCGCCCAAGGTAGATCGGCTGTAGGCAATATTGTTTTATTAGACGTATGATGTCCGAGTGCTCTTACTCTTACTCTGCCTACTTTGTTTGGATCGTTCCTATCTTCTACTACACCAGAGAACCACAGAAAGCCGTTGTGTCCTAAAAATTTGTCATTCATCATTTTATTTTTACCGATATGCCTCTTGTTTTAAAAAGGTCACCATGCGCTATAAGTTACTATTTAAAAATACCTTACGCAAGGTGGCTCTTATTGTTTAATTCTATGTATAAGACTATGTAGAGTCGCAAGATGGCCTTTAACTTTAAGTAATAAAGGGTCTTTTACGTAATTCCAAGGGCTTTCGGCGGTCTCGTTGGGTCCTTTGCAGAACCTTAGAATATTATTCCTTTCACGAGCCTCATCATTCGCTGTGTAGTAGTCTTCTATGATTGTCTTAATTCTTTCTTTAATATTCATTATTCATTCTCTTTCATTTGTATTTATTCTTACCGTCATATGAGTTAATGTCTTTCTCATTGCCACCTGCCATCATCGGCCACCATCAAAAATTTAGCGACTCTTCTGCGTTTCTCCCATTATACTTGTAAATCGTCAATAGCCGAAGTTTTATAAGGACTTCCGTCTTGCGCTTCATTATTAGTAAAGAGTTCTAAATTCTCTTGTGGGAGTGATACGTTAAAACTATCTTTAATTAACTCTAACGCTAGTGTGTGTCTCTTATTCAACGTTGAAACATGGTGTCTCGCCGCACTTATCAAATAACGACCAGATAGATATTTGTCATTGTCTTTTACGTCATTTTTACTGTTTGGCGCATACTTGGGTAAATCGAAATTGACTATATCACCCACTCTTAATTCTGTTGTTCCTGGCGCTACTATTTCTATCATCAAACTGTTAGCGGCGATGTGTTGTGATACTCTCTTTTGTAATATGTTCTTACTGTCTGGAAGTTCATGTGTGTCATGGACTTTACTTGTCTCTGATTGATAGTATATAATACCCTCGTTCTTATTTCCAAACGTTTGTCCATTGTCAAAGTTAAACAATGGGAGTATACCATTGTCACTTCTTTTATCGCCATTGTCGTCTTGTTCTAAATGATTTTGTTTGTTATATTCTTTATTGTAATCAAAGTCTGATTCACTAAACGTCTTGTTGTATAGATCATGTGTGATTAATCGACTTGCGTAAACGCCATTCGCTGTGTTGTTCAATGTGTCGAATTGTTGTAATATTTTATAGTTCTCTACTGATTGTAACGCATACACCGGATCTTCGCCAATGTTCTTAATCTTTGGTGAGTAATGCGCCTTGACTTTTCGTGGCGATCCATTCTTCTTACAAAATAGTCCTTCGTATGATTTAAAATTAAATCCATCGCCATTCTCAAAGAATAGAAATCCACTGTTTTCATAGTGTAATGATTGTGCGTTCTTTCTTAAATTCTCTATCGCCTGTGTTGGTTTTAATCTTGGTATAACAAACTTGTGATTACTCTTTGTTTCTTCTACCATTAAATCTTTCTTTGTCTTTAGATGATTATAACAGATGTCTGTGATCATCTGGTCAATGTTTCCACTAAACGCTTGTGATACTCTTGTTTGATGATTACGAATCGCCTCTTGTGATATAAACTTCAATGTGTATATTTGTGATCTAGGATTGACACCATTTCTGTTCTTTAAAGCGTAAACAAACATAGGGTGACCTGACTTAACAGAGAAGTCAAATCCTTTATCTGTTCCTGGTGTTCTAAAGAAAAACTCTACTCGTTCAAATCCTGTAATAGGTAATGTCTGTATGGCGTTAGTCGCATCCAATAACGTCATGTCACCAGATAAAAACTTACCATCTAAACTTTCGTATATACTGATCTCTTGGACTAAACTTCTAATTGATAATCGTTTTGGTGTGTCTGATCCATCAAATGATCTGTATGATATTAATATGACATCGCTTAATTCAAAAGCGCCTGGTCTATCGACTTTCGCAGCCATTAATTCCTCACTAGTTTATCAAATTCTTCTATAAACGTATTTAAATATGATGGGTTAAGTAAATTGATTGATCTTCTTTTGTCTTGTAGTCTTTGTTCAAACTCTCTATTAGAGACACTTAGCGCCCCCGTAGCGTCACTGTTCACCTCTATTAGATACGAGTAATCATCTGGACCATTTCCTTTTGTTTTACCACTTGATTGTGATAGTTCATAGTGATGTATACCTTCTGGATTAGTGTATTTCTCTTTTAAAAATGTCTCAAAGTTTTGTTCACTCATTGGCCAGTCATAATAAGCGTCTGTGATATTGTTTGTCAATAACACAACCCAATGGTATTCAGCGGAACCAAAATGTTTAAACGCTGTGTCTTCAGGTCTCTCTCCACTTGGAACATCATACTTGTCATATAAACTGATTTCGTTTAAGACTTTCTCTCTGACCTTAACACGTGTCATAAGATCGACAACTATCTTTTGGTTACCATCGCCTTTTAAATCATAAAAACCTTTTTCTATTTTTCTAAAATACATATTAGTGACCTATCGCTATTGTTTCTTTTGTCATTATTTCCATCTCTGTAAATGTTAGATCAAGTTTAGTTAATACTGGCGCAGCACCTTTTTCATCACCTTTAAATGTGGTGAACACACCTTCAGGTGAGTAATCTATTGTCATGTCTGTCAATGCACATCTACTGATCTTTGGTATATACATGTTGGCGCCATCTCTATACATGTATGTATTTTGAAATTGTGCTGGTGCAACTAGATAACCTTGTCCAGCCTTCTCGGGCATCATGTGAAATTTAAACATAGATAAAATCTTTTGTATATCTTCTTTCTCTTTCTCATTCTTTGGAGAAAACTCAAACGGATAGTTAAATGTTCTAAATGGTACTCTTTCAAATACTAGTTCTGCGTTTGGATTGATTGATCTACCTAGACCTTTATCTAATGCGCCACCAAATCCTGGTAATGCTATTTCAATCGCCGCTTTGGTAACACCTTCTAAAAATGTTTTACCTATATCACCAGCTTTTGACATTGCGTCACCTAAACCTTTTAAGTCCATAAGACCAGCCACTTGACCAGCGATACCTGTATCAACATTTCCATAACCAACTTTATAATCAAATTTAGTTCCTGTTGATGGTGTATATAATATTATACTGTCTGCGATTCTATCTTGGTATGCGTTTGTCTTTGTGTCCATACCTGATGATTGTTTTCTTAATATCTTATCTGATACTTGAAATCCTTGTTTCTGTAATCTCTTACCACGCTGTTGGTTAGTTAATCTACCCTCACCAACTGTACCCATTGACTCTGGATACACACTTCTCATATCGCCGTCCATACCAGTACCACCATATCGTGTATCTGAATTTTCTATAATATCAAATATGATGTAATGACCTTCGCCTAGTTGCGCTGTCTCTTGTGGGTAATATAGACTACCATATGAATATGGATTAGCCTCTGGTCCCATGTGAGCCACAGGACTTTTTGATAAGTCTAGTGGTGATTTATTCGCTAGTTTAGCCGCTAGTTTCTTTGGTTGTCCAAAGGCGGCGATCTTATTAGTAAAACCACTTAATAAGTTACTGGCTACTTTTTGTTTAATTATGTTTGAAACTTTGTTTGTAAAACTCATCTAAATATCCTTATGAGTATATTTATAACAAAATGAGGAAGTCTTACAAAGGTTTATATCGCCCTACGAACCCAAAGAAATATGTAGGTGATGTCAATAGAATAGTGTATCGTTCACTTTTAGAGAAGAAGTTTATGCTACAAATTGACAATAATCCTGATGTTACCTATTGGGCTAGTGAAGAATTAGCGATAAGATATTACAATCCTGTAACAAAGAAATACCATAGATACTATCCTGACTTCATAGTTAGGACTAGTAAAGGTGATAAGATACTGGTTGAGATTAAACCTTCTCGTCAATGTAAACCACCGAAGCCTCCTAAAAAGAAAACAAGAGCATTCATGCGTGATAGTTTTGAGTATATTAAGAATAGAGCCAAATGGCAAGCAGCAGTAAAATATGCTGATGATAATAATGCTAAGTTTAAAATAGTAACAGAAAAAGATTTAGGTCCTTATTAGGCCATTGCGTCACTTAATCTAATAGTAACATCATCATTCCTAGAACTGATACCCATACTTTGAGTAGTATTGTTTTGATTAACAGTCTTAACAGAGTTGTCTATAATAGCATTACTGTTTGATGATGGATTAGATGTTATTGGTAGATAATCATTATTTACAGGACTAGATTTCATTCTTTCCATAAATGTCATACCGTTATCTGCTGTTGGTGGTGGTAAAACAAAAGCATTGTCTTGTGCTTCAGTAACACTTGTGTTATCTAAATTACCAGCAGTAAAGGCAGCATCCTGATCGCCAGGTGTCATATCAGCTTCACCTGGTAATTCTTTTCTCTCAATTTTCTCTATCTCTATCCCTGGAATTTTATTTACAAGACCTATTACACCATTGATAGCATCTATAAAGAAGTTTTGTATTTTTGTAAATATAGTTTTAAAACCATCAGCGATCTGACCTGGTATTTCCATAACAGCATCAGCAAAATTAGATAGTTTCTCTTTTATTACATCTAAATTATCAACAACTAAATCAAAGCCTTTTTTAAGAGCAATCAATCCTACAACTATCGCAGCAGCAATAAGTAAATATGGTATCATAGCCGCAAGTGCGCCAAGTAAACCCACTGTAAATCCTTTTAATAATTTAGGTAATAGTTTTAATGGTTTTAACATATTACCAAACATCATACCTAAATCTTTGATAGCAGTAAATGGTGCAGTCAAGCCTTCTGTAAATGCTGATCCTATGTCTCTTAATCCATCTGGAACATATGTGTCTATTGTATCATCAAACTTTTCTCTAAATGTTTTCTTATCTTCACCTTCTGACATGTTTAATGTTTCAAGTGTTTTTGATCTCTCTTGTGTTTTCTTAATTACTTTGTCGTTAGCCTCAACAAGTTCTTGTCTTTGTGTTATGTCTAACTCGCCACCTTTTTGTTGGATTTTGGAATACTTTTCGATAATCTTTTGACTATCTTTAATTTCTATGTTCTGTTCTTTAAGTAATTTCTTTTGATCTTCTATCTCTGTCTGTGTCAATATAGAAACTTCACCAAACTTATTAACTTGTGCTATGATGTTTTGTGTTCTTAATTGATTGATAGTTTCTTCTGATTCTCTAGCTCGTTCTGTTCTTTCATTTAAAAACTTATTTAAGTCTTTACTATACATACTTAGATCAACACCCATTTTATTAACTAGGGTATCAACCTTTGCCAATCCATCATTAAATCTATCTATTGGTCCAGCAGATAAGTCTTCTGTTATCTCTGTCACCATAGTTTGTATTGATGGTACAACTGTTTTAGAAGCAGCCTCTAGTGAACCTCTAACTTGTGAGAATATAGCTTGACCTATACCAGATACAATTTCAGCAACTTCTTTCTTGCCGCCTTTAAAATTAAATCTTGTATCTGGTAATGCCATTATTCTTTATTCTTTACTTTAGATGGTTTGCCATTTACATATATTGCAAACCAACCAGCGCCGGCGCCAACTACTACTGACACTAACCCTGCTTGTGCGTTGTTAGGATTTTCTAACATCATAAACCAATTGATTACATCTAAAAATGCCCAACCATAAGCTAACATTAATAATCTTGGTACTAGTCTCCAATTTGACATTAGTTCAGGTATCTCTACCTCAATGAAATGCCATAATTGTTTTATACTATATTTTATACCAGACCAACCTGATCCTAATATGTTTTTAATTTTGTCTATCATTTTTTGTCTCGCCTTCTTTTATCGTTTTCTTCTTTGATATAGTTAGTCAACATACCAACATATATCTCTTTCTCCCACGGCATTAGATTATCTAACTCCGTCAATGAATATTTATGATGTTGCATAAGGGCAAAATTGGTTTCATAATAGGCCTGTAGGCTATTGTGGGACAGGCTTATTGAAAAAAATCTTGTAATCCCTTAAATGTCACCTTACTTTTTACACCAGTCTTTGGATTAGTTACCTCAACTTCATGTCGTAATTGTGGCATTGTATCAAAAAACTTTCGTATCTTCAAAAATGCTTGTTGAGATAGACCTTCTAAAAATGTAACTAGTTCTTTCTTTGTACTATCTTTCGCAGGATATGTTTTATCACCCTCATAGATGTGGTCAATACAACTTGCTACTACGTTAAACATAGTATCTATATTTTCTTTGTTCACATCAAAACCAGCCTTGGTTATACCTAGCGATGGATAGTTCAGTACTAATCCTAGTTTTCTTTCTTCGTCTATAACAACTTTGTTATTGTGGTCATCATCAACTTGTACTTCGACAGTTGATAAATCTAATTCAACATCAGCAGCAGTCATCTTATCATCTGGACAAATAACTTTGAAGTTAGCAACTTCACCTACTGATTTACTTCTTATCTGTAATAACAAATATTCTATATCAAACATTGGTAGCTTTTCTATATCAAGTTTATCATATGTACAAGCTTTCAATATGTCTTTTGTCGCATTTACTATTTCGTTATTATCTTTTGATTCCATAGCCACGAGTAATAGTTTTTCTTCTTTAACTAGGAATGGTCTAAACTGTACATTTACATCAGTTGATGGTAAAGTCAATTCATATCTTGGTGTCTCAATTGTTGGTAACGCCATTATATCTCCTTATATTATAAATTTAACGGTGGTATTCTGAATGGTGGGAATACTCTACCACCTGTCACTCTACCTATTGGTGCTCTTCTTCTTAAATCATTTAGTACATCACGCCCTGCTCTTCTGATCTCTGGTGGTAACATACTTATCAATCCACCAAATATACCACCAGCTCTTTTGACTGTTGGTTGTTTGAAATCACCTTGTCCTA
>JAAHTG010001005.1_pt2 | contig 10570 bp, 10 predicted proteins | sample 6116081 | NCBI WGS metagenome assembly JAAHTG01 (sample SAMN13939989, study PRJNA603662) | sponge metagenome | isolation source: marine sponge | host: Mycale hentscheli | place: New Zealand | collected 2005
TTGGTGGTATTGGTGGTCACCCTGACCCCAAGCTCACTGACCTGCCTGTCTAACGTATTGACCCGGTTGGTCAGCCCGTTGATCGCTTGCTGATTCATCGACGCCCAGCGCTGGGCGGTTAATGCGCCATTGGCTGCCTGAACCACATCCTCATTGCCTCTGCCCTGCTCCCGGCCTTTGGCGTCGTAGTCCTCTATTAATGCCTGCGGCCAGCCCTGATCGAGCAGTATGGAGCGCGGCAGGGTGGTTCCAATTAATCCGATTTCACGGGAAATGGTGCCCAGTGATTCATCAGGAACAAACGTCGCCATAATTACCTCGATACTGACAATACCAAAAACGTCATACTGGTATTCGTGGTATTCATTCTGGTATTCGTGGTATTCATCATTTTTCTACCCTCAGTCTAAGGTTACTGATGGCGCTGGGGGTGTCGGTGATCCAGCGCAGCCTGAAACCAATGTTGTTGCGGCTATAGCCCAGAATCCGGATCAGCACCCGCTCGGTGTAATCCTGCGGAGTATCAAACTCTATCCACTCTTCCTGACCCCAGGTGATGCCGTCGTAAGTGATCGACACCGCCAGCCGGTAAGCTTTGTTTGCCCTGCCCGGGACATTGTCGACATCCAGATCAAACAGGCGATGGTTTCTGGCCTGAAGCATCTGGCTGTCGAGCCGATATTCCACCCGTTCCCCGGCATGAGCGCCGCTGTTAAAATTTAACCGGCTCAAAAAATTCTCTCTTTTGTCCGCCAGGCTGAACTCGACACCGTCGTATAAATGGTAAATGCCCCGATAGGGTTGATCGCCTGATATATCGGTTGTCAGTATCGACCAGCTGGGGCCGATCTCCTGACTGGCGTTGTGGTCGTAAACCAGGACATGTCTGGGAAGATGGGCAATCAGCAGATCATGGGCGTCAAATTTGAGGGTTTCCAGATAGGCGCTCTGGAGTTGTTTTTCGGTGTACTCCCTCAGGATCTTCTGAATGCGTCGGGTAGCAATTTCCTGGTACTGGCCATGAGTAATAATAAAAAAGCTCGGCGGCTCAGGGCGGGGTCCGCCCAGAATAACGAACTGGTCAATGTAATGCGCCTTACAGGTAATGCCGATAATACCCGCACGAACATTAAGGGATTGGACCGGCTGGTAGATCTGCTCGGCATTGCCGGTTAATGAGAAATATTCCACCGTGTCCCGACTGAACACCACCACATAATCACGCCAGCTGTCGATGGCAATATTGATGCCTGGTTCGGCCTCGGCTGAATAAAACGGCGCTATGTAATCCGGGCGCTGCTCGTTCTGAAGGTCGGTGACGCCAAACGTATTACTGTTGGCCTGTATCCAGGCGTATCGCCCCCGGTTGCGGGTAGCATCGATGATATTGCTCAGATCAAAATCGGTTGCAGGCAGAATAGAGGCCGGGTCTTCCTGCTCCCGTCGTTGCCAGATGCCGTTGGAGATAATGCCATGGGTGACTTCCTGCACCACCACATTACGAAAAGTAGCCTGACTGTTCTGTGAGAACATGACAATGGTCTGGTTGATCGCGGTGGCTATAAATACATGATTGACGTCACCACTGCCCGATACTCTGGCCGCTGTGCCGATGCCGTTGCGGTCACTGAATCCGCTCTGGTTGGTGCCACTGGTGACCACCTCGCAGGTCACTGCGTAATAGCGGCCCAGCGTCATCTGATTAGCGTCCACAATGTCGTCGGATTCAGCCGGAGTCGATGGGGTCCCCCCGGTCAATTCAACCAGTAATTCTCTGGCCAGCTCTTCACCGCTGGATTGCTGATCAATCAGAATGGTTTCGGTGGGCACCTCATCATCAAAGAGGGTGGCCGTATAGCTCCGGTTATTGGGCAGAGTCCGGGTGTTGTCGTCCGGATCTTCCGGCGGATCAAAATCAGTGAATACTATGCTGTATATCTGCCCATCGAAAAAACCCCGGTAAGCATTGGCACCCTCTGCATCATCATTTCTGATGGCACCGAAGACGGCAATGCCCCCCACCACATTCACTGACCCGGCATAGTCCAGACTGTTAAGTCCCATCTCTACCGCCTGAAAACTCACCGCGTCGGTGTCTTTGTCGGGCTGTATCCAGAACATCTCGTTTTCAATAAAGAGCCCGCCTTCGGCATCCTCATCAGAGCTGACCGCAAACAGCCACTGTTTGGTCATAATGTCCCTGACAAACACCTCAGCCGTGATCTGGAACTGGTCGGCGGTGGTCCATGGGAACACATCCACCCGGGTGCTGGTGCCGTTGTAGTTAATGGTGTAGTTAAACGACGTGGGCGTGGTGGTCGGCTGTCGCTCGCCCTCTTCCCAGTTGCGGATCTGCGTCAGTTCATTGTCTCGCCAGTAGTTCAGGGTGCCATTGCTGACAATAGCCTGGCTGATCCTTGAAAAGGGCAGTGCAGCATGGCCACTGCCACCGACATCGGCCAGTACTTCGCCGGTCCGGCCATTGATAAGACGGGTTCCGTTAACCCTGTAATTGACGCGTTCAACCTCGTTAAGCACGGCGCCTCTGGGTGATCCGGGCACATCGATGGTGCGGTCAAATCCGGGCCAGCTGCGCATATAGCCCTGGGCTTCCAGTACCGGCTTAGGCACCGCCAGCATATTAACCGGCAGAGAATCCAGCCAGTCGGCCTCCCGGTTGCTGGTGACCAGACCTTTCACAAAGGGGATTGGGACAACGGGCATAGTTCATTCATCCACTATGGGAAAATGGCCGCAAGCAGGGTGGCGTCCAGATTATCCCGGGTAATTTTGAACTGACTGTCAGCCCGGTACTGTGAGGACATCATTCGCTGTCGGAGCGTCAGGGTGTTATTGGCTGCCAGCGTAAACGGGGTACCGGCAGTGGTGCTGGTACCGAGCAGGTAGTAGCTGCCGTTGCTGTTGTCGGGTATGACCGACGCATAATCAACAAATGACGGAGCAAAGTCAGTCAACGCGGTGGTACTGGTACCGGCATTTTGCAAAACAATGTCGCTGATCCGGTTGGTGTTGGGGACAGCCACCAGCAAAAAACGGTTAGTGATAGCCGACGCACTGGTAAAACTGCCGGTCTGACCAGCGGTTAACAGGGGCGCGGCAGTTGGCAGGGTATCTAATAGCCAGAACCGAACTCTGGATATCACATTCCCTGCAGTGATCACCCGCCGGTCACTGATCGTGTTTAAAAAATTGGCCTGAACTTCTGATATTCTTCGAACGTCACTGGCGGCAATCACGATCCAGTTTTGAGTATCGCTCCAGGCGGTGAATGTTCTGGCGGTCCAGACCACCCAATCACCGTTGTACATGACCTGACTAAATCGACCGGAGCCGTTTGCCGGGGCATTGATCACCCGAAACGAATACCCCTGAAGGACATCATCCGTCCCGGGTAACACGCTGTTGTTCATGGCGTTCCATACCTGACCCCGGAACTGTAAATCATCCAGGTCATTGCCGCTTTCAGATTGCAGTATGCCTCTGGAAGCCTCCTGCCAGGTGCCAATGGTGCTGCCTGTCCTGCGGATCTCCAGAGTCACCGAGTCATTGCGAATCAGATTAACCAGTCGGCTGAAACCAAACGCCGGACCACTGGACGCTGCGGCGACATTCAGATTATTGGTGACAAAGGAGTTAGACGGTCCGCCCAGGTAGCTGATGGTGATCCGGATTAGCTCGGGGACCCCCTGTGTCATCAGGGCATTGAATGCCGTGGTAAGGTCCGATGTGGCAGGCAGGGTAAAGGTTCGTCGAGCATTGGTCTGACTGTCTGCCCCCTGAAGGTGCCGGTTCAGCCACTCGCTCTGATTGGCATTATTGGCCACATAACTGCCGGTAAATGATCGGATCGATGCGCCGATGCCGGTGGCATCAATCCGGTCAAACGCGGTCTGAGCATTGCTGGCACTGGACAGCAGGCCGGTCAGACGTCGAGAGTCGATCGTGACACTGGTCGCCGGAATCATTATATCGCTGGACGGGTCCGCAAATTCCAGCGCGTCGGCGTCACTGTTGACCCTGACCAACTGGCTGGCCGTGCCAATCACTGCCGGGGTGTCGGTCAGTGCCAGAAAGTTGCTGGCACCGCTGAGTGGCGCGTCGATAAATTCCAGCTCATCGGCCGCCGCATTGACCGCTAACAGCTGTCCGGTGGTTCCCAGTGTTGAGGGAGTGTCCGCCAGGTTGATAAAGTTTTCAGGTCTGAAATTATTGAAAACCTCCTGGTAGCGATCCGCAGTGATGGCAAAATAGGTCGCGCTCTGTCGTCCATCCAGAACCACATCACTGGCGGTATTATTGACCCGGACATTGGTGGCCGGTTGGGATCGTAAAGTTCCGGTGTCAGCCAGTCTTCGAACATAAACCCCGAAGTATGTTAAACCCGATCCGGCGTTAATGTTGACGACATGGGAACCGGCTGTAATCAGCCAGATTTTTAAATTGTAATCATCCACATTGGCGCTGGTAATGGTGATATCCGAATTAATAGACACCGCGCCTGTAAACCGGTAATCGCCCGGGCCATCGACGAATTCCAGTCCGCTGGCATCCGCGTTCACCTGTACTCGTTGTCGGGCTGTGCCAATGTTGGTCGGCGTATCGGTCAGGGCCGTAAATGCGGTCGCTGCCATGGGGGTGCCCGTCGCTGATCCGGTGATAGTGGCGGTGGTACCGCTGACATCCACCGCCAGATTGTCGTCAAAATTCAGGGTTTCAATGGCGGTCCCTTCTTCGGTTCCGCTGTCCTGAACCGTGATCAGGGTGTTGATTTTGGTGTTCTGGGCATTGGACAGCAGTCGTCCTGTGTCAAACTCCAGCGCATCACCGTCGGTATTGCCCCGGATAAACTGGTTGGCGGTGATGTTATCCGGCGTATCGGTTAATGCCGTAAAGGTGGTGGTGGTACCGCCGCCAGGCGATCCTCTCTCGCCTAGGTCAATCGCAATGGAACGCCAGACCATGATCAGAACTCCCCGACGTTGATAGAGCCGTCTGAATCCACAGACCGTGCCCACTCTCCGGTGGAACTCTCCTGGTTAATGTACGGATAGGCATCAACCGGCATCACATTAAACCCGTCCTGTTGGGTCGGGGCACTGGCTCCGGTGTGCAACAGTATCCGGGTTTGCCCGACGTTCTGGACAATCAGACGGGTGCCGACACTGAGACCTGATGCCGTATAGAGGTTGGTCCAGTTGTCTCTGTTCAGTTTGATGTTTTCGAGGGTGTCAGCCATGTCTAACCTCAGGCGTCAGTCCGGGAAGTAAATTGAAATTCATCGGTCGTAATGGGCAACACTTCGGCGCTGATCAGTCGTTCCTCTACCCGTCCATCGGTGGTGGTCATTTTTATCCGGATCTGCTCGACGCCATTGTCCAGGCTCGGATTCAGCGCCCTTAACCGGTAATGAATAACGCCGTTCTCTTCACGGTCAGAGACCCGCTGCAGACCGCCCGTGTGCATCAGGGTGTAACTCTCTATGTCTTCTAAGGGTTTCAGGTAGTCAATAAACGACTCTGTGTAGTCGTTCACTTCACCGGTATCCATATCAATGGTGGAACAGATCAGCGGCACCCGATCCGGCTTGCGGTAGAACCGTTGCCAGCGGTTGTATCGCAGGGTATTGCCTGCGCCTCTGGGCTGGCGGCGTGGATACTGGGTCTCTCGGAGCTGGAAGGTTTGTGCATGCAATGAGCTGATCGCGGCATTGGCGGCGGCTAACATGGCGTTGTCGGGCTGTATCCCGTAATCCGACAGCACCCGTAATACCAGAATGTTGGCGATAGGCTCAAACAGACCGAACGACATGCCGTGGGGGTCGCTACCACAGGGCATCTCGGTGAAATTGTAGTTGCAGCAGATATTGCGGGCCTGTTGCAGCTCGTACATCAGACCCTCAAGTCGATTTAGCACCCGGGAATAATCCGATCCCATGGCCGGTGCGGTGATGCCGGAGATTGAGATCTTACCCAGTGCTGAATTGACAATATCTAACTTGGTGGTCCTCTCATACTGGCTCATCAGCCAGACCTACGGTTTTTTTCAGGGTATTTATTTTTGCGGTTTCCCAGTTATCAACGCCAGCCAGTCTGGCCATATCCCGGATTTCGGCATTGGTGTATTCCTGCACAATGTCGACCGTGGGCGGGGCTTCTGGTTCGCTTTGTTCCTGAGATCCATCTGTGATCTGTGAATGGGCCGGGTTAACCAGGCTCCAGCCAATGTCTTGATAATGCTGGATGTGTTCGGGGGCGATTTTCAGGGAATCACCCCCGTTATAGACAACAACAGACATACAACCACCTTAAGAAAAAAAAGGGATCGTCCCTGATCCACCATAAAATGAATCAGATCAGAAACGGATGCCAACCCCGTTGGCCATTGGATTTCGGTTCACCAAACCCCACCAGGTAAACAGACGACACTGGAAATTCAGCGTAGTAATGTTGCCGTCATAGGCCATATACATTTTCTGGCCATTGTTCATGGTGTGGCTGATGACCTGCATGCCGCCGTACTGGGCCAGCAGCTCAATCGGCGCATCACCACCAATGATTTCGATGGAGTCCTTCGCCCAGAAAATATTAACTCTGGCACTGGTATCGGTGTTCAGCCGGGTAACCGTGGCGTCATCCTTGATGGTGGTGTTGATATTGGCGTAGGCCTTTTCCTCGTTACTCAGGGTGCTGTCATCGTTGGCGATGGGCTTGGGATAGACATCGATCATATTGGTGGAGACTTTCGCCACGATAGTAAACGTCATTGCCTGAGCGCTGTCTGTTTTATCCGCCAGACCCAGCGCAGTCACATCACCTAGAGGGGTGCCGGTGGTGTTGGTGAATTTGATCTTGTCGCCGACGTTATAGGAGGCATTAGCATCAACAGGGATTCTGGCCACCCGGTAATCGACGTTGACCGTAGCGGCACCCACGGTGGTGACGCCTTCCGGCTCAAACGACTGGTTACCATTGACGGCGGTCTCGGGCGAAGTGCCACCGGCCAGATTGGGCAGGTAGCTGCCACTATAGACATCGAAGTCGGCCACATTTTTACCGATCATGCCAGAGGCATAGGCGGATTCAGGGCGGCCAGACAGAGTCTCACGCTCGGCCAGATCTTTGGCATAGACCTGCCGGTCCCGCTCGTTCAAAACAAAACAGCGCATTGGGCTGTAGACCTGCCGTTCATTTAGCAGGGTCTGGGCCATGCCAACAAAATCATAGCCGTTGGTGGTATTGCTTCTGTAGAACAAACTGCCCTGATTGGCGACCAGGCTGGCCAGATTCTGATTTAAGAAAGTGGCTTGCTGATAACCGGACTGTTCGCCGCGCCGCTCCCAGAAACGAGCGTCCCTGAGGTCATCGGCCCGGAGCTGAAAGGCGTCATTGCGGGGGGTTTCCAGCGTACTGGGGTAGTACAGCTCGATGACATCGCCAAACATGTTGGACATATCCCAACCGTTTTTGATGGGCGCGTGTTGCTGTACCGGACGCCAGATGATGTTGCTGGAATTTTGAAAGGCGGCCGGATCCGGCGTGAACAGATCCACCAGATCCAACATCTGCATCTGGTGTTCATAAATATCTATTGCTTTTTCAAAGAGGACTTCGACCGATTTGGCGGTTGAGAGATTAGCCATGATTTACCACTTGGAGACATCAACCCCCCTCGCCCTGGCAGCTCGCTTGACATTAAACGCCTTTTGCCGGTCTCCCGATTTATGAGCAGCATTATACTGTCGTAAATCGGCACCGCCGGTGCTGGGCGCATCTCCACTCAAACGGGTTCCCGGCTTCGGGGTTCTGCTGCTGCTACGACCACCCCCGGTGAATTTCCCCTTTAGCTCGCCTAAGTAACTGGCGGCGGCTATTCCTGTAGGATCTTCCCGTAGGGCTCTCTGGAATGCCGCCAGGTTGTTCGCATTACGGGCCAGTGACACCACAACTTTTTCACTGCCTTCACCCAAACGGCTGATCAGTGAATCCACGTAATTATCACCATTGCCCGGTGCTACCTGGTCAACCGCCTGACGGATCAGGGCTTCTGAGTCCTGATACTCTTCAGCGGTTAACAGACCATCACTAACGATGGCGGCGGCGCGGTCATAATGCCGTTCAAGCTCCTGAGTAACCCGGCTGTCAATCTGCTGTCGCTGCTGTTGATGCTGATGGGTCTGAAGATGTTGATTCAGTTTTGATTCAACACTGTTCGCCACCCACGTCTGCATCGCTGTCTGATACGCAGCGTCCGGATCTTTATCGTCGTAAAAGTCATCGGCCTTGGGCATCGCGGTCTGGGCTGGCACCGGTTCTGACGGTGCGGGCTGCGCGGCGCTTTTAAGCTGGTTAACCTCAGTTCTCAGTTGCTCTATTTCAGTGCCCTTGGTTCTCAATTTATCTTTCAGTTTTTGCCTCACGGCAATATGAGAACGGACCGGCATCTGACCGCTTCCTGCCGATTCCTGGTCATCGGCCTGCATCCACAGGGGAACCTCTTCAGCCTCGGGTACTTCGGATAAACCGTCGTCATCGGGTTCATTCGCTTCACTGTTGGCCAGTGCCTCAGTAGATTGTTCCTGCTCAGGTTGCGCAGCCTGATCGGATTCCTCTTCTGTGGCGTTCTGCTGTTTCAGTTGTTCCAGGGTAATTTCCACGATGCGCTTCCGTCGTGTATCGGTTCCGGGCAAAACCTGCCCGTGGGTTACGTTTACCTGCGTCCAGTGGGCTACATTTTAGACGACAGTTTGATAAAGGGTTGTCTCTATGAAGGATTTAACTTTGATGGATGAAAGGGTCAGGATTGATGATGATGATTACATCAGCCTGACTGATATGTGGAAGGCCAGCGGTGGAGACGGCAAAGACCAGGTTCAAAAATTCCTTATAAACGAAACGACTAAAAACTTCATCTCTACCTTAGATTCCAATACCGGAATTCGGAGTTTGAGAATTCAAAGAGGCGGATCCAAACCGGGTACATGGGCACACAAATTAGTGGCCTATAAATACGCATCATGGATATCACCTGAATTTGAAATTGGCACTTACGGGGTACTGGATAAATATTTTTCCGGGGAACTGGTGCAGGGTCCATTTCACCAGTTGCATGATCATTTAAAACGCACGATAGAATCAGAGGACAAAGGATCCTTTCATGGAAAAGGGTTATCGGATCGCAAAAAAGAAAAAAAGGAACTTCACGACGAAGGAATAAAGCTCCTTGAAATAAGTCAAAGAAAACTGTTTTAAAACCCTGTGATCTGGTTCAACGGTTCGGGTCTCAGGATTTTCGCCAGATCTTTCATGTTATCCATTCTTTTTTTAGCAATGTTTTCGTGTCGCTCTTCGGTTTCAGACATCCGGTTGGCAACATCCTGTTGCAGTTTCTCAATTTTTACGCCGGATTCTGCGGCTTCAATTTCAACCTTTGCCCGTTTGGTCTGGGCATCAAACATTTTAGTTTGTGAGTCCATCATTCTGGACTGTCCTTCCATCTTCTGCGCCTCGGCTTTTTCCATTTCAGCCATGGCCGCCAGTGTCGCTGGATCGGGTTGCTGTTGCTGCTGAAGCTGTTGCACAAACATCATTTCATCGTCGGTTTGCGGTTTTCTGATGCCATGTTTGATTAGCTCTTTTGATGCAAACTCTCTCAGTCCTTCGAAATCCATGCCAGGCATCATGCTGATGTATTCCATCATCAATACGTTGCGCAGCTGGTCATCGACCGGCATCGACATAATAAGCTCTTTAATATCGGATCGGGTCTCCTGTTTTTCGGTGGCGTAATTGGTGCCGATTTCGGCGTAAACCTCCATGTCAGTGCCGGTAAGGTCGTTGAATGTCTGCATTTGCATCATTTGCGAGTTGAGCTGCTGCTGCATCAGGTTTTCGGTTTTGCGCGAGCCGTCCTTCAGGGTAATGGTTTCCTGCCGGGGGCTGTCGTAGACCTCACGGGCCATCGAGCTGAATATCTCGGCGTCGCGTCGCAGGCCGTGCTTGTAGTTGTTCTGATAAATAAAACTCTGCATGTCCATCCGGTGCTGCAGGGCCAGAACAGCTTTTCCTGATAGATCCGGATCGGCAATATTCTGGGGCAGACCCGGATTGGCCACGTCTTCCACGGCCTGTCGTGACAGTTCAATACTGGCAATCAGAGCCTGTGGTATCGGCTGCTCCGGCATGGCGCCCACCGGACCCATTGGAATGTCCTTCCCAGATTCGTTAGAGCTGTTCTGAAGCAGGTAGGGGTAATTGTTATCGGATCCCGACTCTTCGTAAAAATGCTCATAACCGGATATTTGCTCTGGGGTGAATATTGGCTTGGTTCGTGGGCTTCGGCTGACAATATCTGCCAAGTAACTCATCTGAAAATTGCGCAACCGCTGCGGGTCTTTGGCCAGTCGGGTGATCCCTTCGAAATGCTCCTCCCCTTCGACCATGGCCCGCTCTCCGTAAATCGAGACCACCGGTATTAACTCGCCCGGCACTTCGGTGTGTTCGAGTATTTCAGCACCGGTGACAATGTAGCGGGTGATCTGGTAGCGCTCGCA
>JAAHTG010002448.1_pt1 | contig 10563 bp, 12 predicted proteins | sample 6116081 | NCBI WGS metagenome assembly JAAHTG01 (sample SAMN13939989, study PRJNA603662) | sponge metagenome | isolation source: marine sponge | host: Mycale hentscheli | place: New Zealand | collected 2005
CTCAGAGGGGTCAACAGTAGTTGTAGCAGCCGCTACGCTCTCGTTACCAGTTTTATCTACCGACGACACAAAAAACTTACCTGCAAGGGCGGGGTAGGAAATTGATGTCGCAGGTCTTGCCACTTTGTTAACAACAACAAGAGTAGATGCGTCCCCGAAGGTAGCCTGTGTATTCGAGTTGTAGTAAACCTTGTAGTGAGACAAGTCCAAGTCGCTAACAGCTGGCCAGTCAAAGAAGATTGTACCCCCCGATAGTAAATGGGAGAGTGAACTGGGTGCAGATGGTGTCGTAGTGTCAGCAGTAAGATTGTAGTTTGTAGTTACTGTGGCCCCCTTATAACCCAGCGCGTTAACTGGTGTGACTGAGACAGTGTAATTGATAGCCCCTTGGTTGATCTGAGGTGCGTCAACACCAACGATCTCGAACCTACCAGCTTGGTTACCCTCATTAACAAGGATTGTCTGACCAACAGATTTGAAGTTGGCATCAGAAGTCTTCTTGTACTTAAGGATAACAGAGCCTACCCTGTCAATAGCACTACTTGTTACCTGTACGACAAGTACGTTAACTACGTTCTCGTTGACTTCACGATACTCTTGGCTAACTGTAACGCCTATACTTGGTACTTCATAGTACTTCAGTAGAGTTGAGTTGTTAGATACAATTTGCCGTTCGTCTGCAACTGTAAAGCCAAAAGCAGCTTGGCTACTCTCACGCAAAGTTAGGTTAACACGAAGGTCTAAGTTCTCTGGGTCAGGGTTAAGTCTCCAACCTATAACCTCAAAGGTCTTCTCATTACCTGCACCCCACCCATAACGCTCGTTACGGAACTTAACAAAGTCTCCCACCTCAACATCCAGAGCCTCTAAACCAAAGTCGGCAGACAATGAGATTTGCTCTCTGCTACGGAACAGCATTTGTTTTGCCAGTCTCTGTGCAGCAAAGCCGTTTGTGGTGTAAGGCAGAGCTAAGTCAAGGGGTGTCTCTACGTTGTTATCCTCAGTTAAGAAAGTAGAGGAGGTAACAGCTGGGTAGTCAGCACTTATGTAGTCTTGTTCTTTGTCTATGAACGTGCCAGTTACCTTGTTGAAGTTATCCCTAGAGGAAACTCTAGTGTCAAGTGAAATGCCAGACCTAAGATCATCTAGTGTGAACGTCTTGGTTGGTGTCGTAAACTCACCAGCATACAGCTTCCACATACCAGCACCCCAGAATAGAGTACCGCCACATGAAGTCATCATCTGTTCGAGTACAGTTCGTATGGGTTGGTTTAGGCTTACAACACCATTGACTGTATATTGCTCAGTACCATCCGATAAGATGTCAGTCTGGTCACAAACGTCAGCAGCTGCCTCAAAGGTATTGTAGTCGATGTTGTTACTATCATCGTTCATGCCGTAGCTAGAGGTCAAGTAATCTTTGATAACCCAAGCTGCATTGTTAGAGTACTCAGGTGCTTGATCTACACCAGATACAGTCTTAACAACCTTCTTGCCCTTAATAACAGCGGTAACAACTGGGAGGCCGTTAACGAAAGCATCTTGGTCGTATGTAAAACGACAATACAAGTAAGCTAATCCCTTACCCACAAAGTCAACACTGGCAGATGTCTCTCTGACAATTGTGTCGTAAAGAGTGCTTGAGCTATTTGCAAAGGCATCGTTTACACTTGTCAGGTTGCCACGATGCTTGTATATCTTTATATAACCATTGAAGGGTGCAGATGTGACATCCTCGTTAGACATAGTAGCGACTTCATCGTTAAGGTAGATGTCGCCAATCTCTTCTACTTCGTGTGCAGCCAGTACGACGATTTGATGCAGTATCTTGTTGTTGTCCCCAGTAGACTCAACGAAAGTAATTGTACCACCCTTACGGACTTGACCGTAGACAACCTGTGCAGGTTCTGTGGCACCCTTACCGTTAACCAGAAGTCCACCACTACCCGCAGATGAACCAAAGTCAGGCTTAGGTGCAAGTGCTGATAGGAGGGCTGAGGTAACAAGTGTAGTGGCAATGTAACCTACTGCAAATGCAGCAATTGTACTAGCAGCTAGGGTTGTCGCACCGACACTTGTTAGAATGTAAGCCCCGATAGTAACTGGATCACGAGGTACTCTATCCCAAGAGTTCCAATCTCGTACTACTAAGCTACCTAATTTATATCTTGACATTTGGCCCCCAAGAACTTTGTACGTCTTCTGCGTTTAATTTTATTAGGCCATCTTTACTAAGGAACACACAACGTGAACCTAGAGAGATACCCATAGCAACTCCAATCATCCACCTTTGGTTTTTCTTAGTGGTGACTAGAGAACCTAGAACTGGTCTGTCGTAAGGCATAAGCCTTGATCTAAAGGCTGCATCAATGTCTCCAAACCTAAATGTCTTCCTTAGCTGACCTGACCGCATAGGTTTACCGTCGATAAGGTATTTACCCTCCCAATCGTCAGCCCAACCTTGTCCGTACATAGCTTTCCAAGCGCCATTAGTAAAAGTGAAGCAATCATGCACACCCCATTCAAAGGGTACATCACAGACTTCATTAAGATAGTCGTTTAACCTGCTGATCTTCCCCATGCTACTTGTTGATCCTGTATGTCTTGCACAAAGGAAAAGAAGCTGTCTCCACTGTATCGGGCTTTGTGGCTCTCATCTGTGTATCTCCAATTTCGGGAACGCTCCAGTTCGACTAGCTTACTTTCGATAGTAAGAACGACAGTAGCTGTATCTGGTTCGTCTGAGATTTGCATAGTGTCCATGAAGCCACTAAAGATTTCTACTACTGGGGTGACACTCTGTTCACCTAAGTAGACTTTAGCTACGCGCCTCTGGTATGGTTCCTGTAGAGCTAATGAAATGATAGAACTCTCAAGTCCTGTGAGGGTTAGTACCATACCTTTAGCAGATAGGTCTCCGACTTCCTCAGCGGCTGCTATGTTAAGCAAAGAGCCTGTACCTATGTAGGTCTCCCCACCGATAGTTCTGTCACCTAGACCCGTCCAGAACCTAAGTGGAGAGCTATCAAAGAACAACTCTACAGCATAGTATGGGTTAACTGAATTACCAGTAAGGGCTGTAAGTAGTCCACTATCTATTGTACGGCTCATCCTACGACCTCCGTAGCACCAAACGAGATGCCAAAGAAACTTGCGTTGTTAACAGACCAAGCTGTCTCGTTGGTAGCAAGGCGGAACAAACCAGATGCACTAGATAGGTTAACAACCTCAGATGTACGATCCTTACGCAACTTAGGCCAAACCTCAAGTGTGCCATCACCATCTTGGTCAACTAAGACCTTGTGTAGTGTCGCATCAGAAGCAGCACCAATCTGAATGTAGTCGCCAGCCTTTAGTGTACCTGTCATAACAACAGTGAGGCTGTCGTCTCCAGCTAACCCTGTAACCGTAGCAGAGGTAGCAGTACCCCTAGCTGACCTAGCAGATGGATCGTAGAGCAAGAACGTACCAGCACGACCCTTAAGTGACATCAGGAACGACACCCAAGATTCAGCATCGTCCCTGTTCATAGGTGGTAAGGTTACATCGGCTTCCCACATCTGACCATCGTAGGAATGTGTCTGTTGCTTGTATGTGAACGGGGACATAGAGACAGCAACAGTATTCCTAGCCCTTAGTTCGATACTAGCCATACCTACGTTTGTAGGCAGTGAGAGTGGGTATGAGATAGCCATTACGCCATTGCCCTTCCATAGTTACCGCCACGGCGTTTACTGTCTACAACAGCGTTCTTAGCACTCTGTGCAATCTGTGGCATCATTTGTCGGATTTCAGCCCGTACAGTTTGTTGTACGCCTGTGGAGATGTTGATGTTCTGTACGACAGTTACGCCGTTACCGCCCATCTGACTGTTAGGTGTGATAGTTCCGCTTACGTTTGGTGTAAACATCTCTGGACCACGCTCACCAACTACATACCTTTGACCAGCCTGTACTGGGCCACCATTAGCTACCGCACCAGCAACCGCTGCCGTGGCACCCACATCAGGAGCGAACTTAGCGTCTATAGCCCCTGTAATCATACCTGTGATCTTCTTAACGACATAGATGCGGTATAGCTCTTTGATGATAGATGAGGCCATAGACTTGAAAGCCTCTCCAACAGTCTTAGTGCCATCAACCATAGACATCATAACGTCTTCCATTGATTTACCTATATACTTAGACAAGTCAAGAACATCTTTAGCTGCCTCTTTAGCGAGTTTGTGAGCTAACTTAGCTGCCCTAGCGTTCTCTCGTTGAGCTTTCTCTTGGTCTTTAATAGCTTGAGTAGCAGCTTTCTCAGCTTCAGCTTTGTCGTATGCTGCCAGAACGTGAGCTTGAGTCTGAGTTATCATGTTGAAGGCTTGCAACTCAGCTTCACTGCCGATCTCTAAGCCTTGCTCTCTTAGCTCTTTTATCTTGTTCTCTCGTTCAATGTTGAGCTTTATTTCCAAAGCCCTGCGACCCTCAGCAGCACCTAACTTGTTAGCCTCATAGTTCTCTTGTGCAATGGCTTTAAGTAGATCTTGCCTAGTTTTTAGTTGGTCTTTGGCAACCTCTGCCGCCTTCTCCTGAGATGTCAGAGCTTCATTAGTAGTTTGCAAATCTACAATGGTTTTTAGCTGTTCCTCAAGTTCTGCAATTTGTTCAGTATAACCCTTTTTGATTGTAAAACCAAACGCAGTTACTGTCGACCCTTTACGAATACCCGGTCGCTGGCCTTTGGCCTCTTCTTTTTCAGCAGCCTGTTGAGCTTGTAGGTCAGCTATGGCAGCACGAATATTGGCTTCCGCTACAGACTTGATACTGTTAGCAAGCATGTAGTTTTCTTGCTTTAGGGTTTGTGCTTGCTCTTGAGCGCCCTTCATAGCATCTTTGTATGACGTAAATGAAGTTACACTGTTGTCTGACGCTTTCTTAGCAGCCATAAACGCACCAGCAAGGCCAGTACCGATAGCTAGGATCATACCAGCAATAGCACCAGCTGGACCGAAGATACCCAACAACTGAGAACCCTGTTGTCCAAGGGCAACTAGCTTATCAGTACCACCTTGTACTTGGACCGCGAAATCCTGTACCTGATAACCAACTTGCTGCATACCTACAGCACCAAAGCGTTTCATCTTACGGGCATTTACATTAGCTACTTGACCAAACTGATTGATGGTTATACCAGCGGCATTGGCGTTTGCTTGTATCTGCTTAAAGGCTTGAGCGTATTCTTTCTGAGTCGCTTGCCCTGTAACAAGAGCTGTCTGTGCAATAAGAACTTGATCTGTGAAAGCCTTGGTAGCCCTTTTAACAGGGTCAATAGCCAACTGTAACTTCTTAAAGTCTGACTTAGCAGATGATGCCAGTAACTCGATCTTGCCTTCAGCCTTGTTTAGGTGGTCAGTTAGAACCTTAAGGTCCGTAAAGTCAATATTAAACTCTGCTACATTAGCCATTCATGGACCTCATAAAAATTGTGTCGAGGGCTTTAACAACCTCAACCTCTCTTGCGTCTAGTGGAGTTAGGGTTACTTCCATCCACGCCTTTATCTCTTGATAGGTTATAGCATTTGGGCCATTGAACCCCATAGACCTAGTTGTACTTAGGTTTAAGAAAGCAGCCCAGACATAGGAAAGGAGTTGTGGGAATTGTGGCCCATCTAAATCCTTTGGCCTACGACCAGTCTGCTTCTCTACTTGCTCTAGGTGTTGTCTTCTTGAGGTTGTTCCATCATCAGACTTGTTAAGGTAGAACTCATGTTCTGCGTAATCAAGTAAGTTCTGAACTAGCCCATCATAAAACCCATTGAGTTAGATACACCCTCGTCAAGCTGGTCTTTGATCCAGAACACTTCTGTGTACAACTTCTTGGCTGCATCCACAGTTAGTTCTGGCTTCTCCCCACCAAAGGTCAAGTCCCAAGACTTAGTAACCTTAGCTAAAATCTCTAGGGTGTTTTCCTCTAGCTCTTCTGAGGTGATGGCTACTTTTCCAGTGGAACTAGCTGCCTTTAGTCGTCTATTAGTTTGTTCGTGCATAACACTCTTATACTCTTTTGAGTGAGTGGCATGAAGTGTAATTGTCATCGGAGTGTCGTCATCATTCTTGAGAGCCTCACCTGTAACTGGGTGCTTAATCTCTACTTCAATAGTATCACTCTTCGGGGTCAGGTCTTTTAAGTCCATATCGGGTTCCTCTTATGTCGGGTGGGAAAATGGGGAGCGTCAGACCCGACACCGACACTCCCCGCCTGTAGCTACAGGATTCTTATGTGCGTGTAATACGCAGATTTGTTGCTTCTGTCTCGTCACGAAGTGCGACAAAAGTAAGTGAGATGATGCGGCTGGTTGGCCCGTCTACACCTACGTCAGCAGAGTTGATCTTGCACCGTGGGAAAAAGAACTCCATAGTGTTAGGTGTACCTTCGTTGTCACCTACTGTGACCTTCAAGGAAGTCTCTGTCTCGTCAATGAAGCGGTTCAAGAGTGCTGCATCTTCAAAGTAAGCGGAGATAGTACCTTCTACTACTGCATCACCAACCTCAAGGGATGGCGCACTGTCGTCACCAACTACAAATGTAGGGGCGAAACCGTTAGTCAGTGTGAAGTCCATTGCTGTAACGATAGCAGCGACTGATCCACCAATCTCCAAGTCACCTGAGTAAGCATCAAAAGGTGCAGCGCCTGTGGCAGCATCTTGTGTCTTCTCTGTGGCAGAGATTACCATGTCTTTACCGACAATACCGAATGTGCCAGTTACCATTGCGTTAGGTGCAAGCGATACTGCCAAAGTGTTTACTGAGCAACCTGAGAACAAACGAGCTTGGTCGATGTCAGCTGCATAGTCTTCGATAGAGAAGTATTTTGGTGCTGTGCCAACCTTGAGTACGTTAGCGTTCCATGTGTTAAGCATAGCCGATTCAAGCAGGTCATCGTAATCTGTGTCACGAAGGTCAGCAACGATGTCGCCAGCTACTTGACGGTTACCATGACGGTCCACACGGGACATACGGTCAGCGTTGATGTCAGTACCAGAAACACGCTCTTTAGTCATGTTTAGGGTGTGAGTGGTGAAAGGTAAGTTTTGGAAGTTACCAGCTGGTGTCGTGCCGAATGTGCTTTCGACAATGTACGACAGACTGGAACGTGAACCCTGTGCAAAGGCCATATTGTATTCTCCTAAGAATTAGTTGTATGCGTAGCAGCTGATATTGACTGGTATAAAGAACCAAGGGCTATTCAAGATACCCTGTTGTCTTTCGGCGTAGTCAATACTAACCGTTGTGCCATTTAGTGTGATTGAAGTTGTGGCCTCAAACGCCTCCAAGACGTTCTTAGCTAGGGTGTCAGCTGCGGATGGACCATTACCTTCTGGTGCATAACAGTTGATTGCAAACAGGCAGTCGTATCTTTGCTGTGGGTTACGTCCCCGTACCGCTGGTCGTCTAGTTACAGGGAAGTACATCGGTTGGATGTAGGAAACTCCAGTTGTAGGGCTATAAGGTACGTTTTCGTAAGCTACCTCTGGTAGGTCCAAAACAGTAGAGAGGTGGTTCTCAAGTGCGGCCCTGATCTCTTTGTTTATATCAGCCATATTTTATCCTTAGCCTTTCAAACACTCTGTAGTTTCTCTCGACACCCCAATCCTCAGAGCTACCGTGTGGTGCGCCATTCCTAAGAGCTAATACAGAGACACTGTTCATGTCTATCTTGTTGATGTCTGCTTTAAGTAAAGCTCTGGCCTCACTAGCCTTCTGTGCTGGTGGTTGATTACGTTGCTTCCTGTGAGAACTCTTGCCCCTTGGTCTACCTGCCCCCGTGGAAAAGGAGAAGGATGTGATATAAGCACCAGTGTCAACAAAGGGAGTAGAGATGGTTATTGCACTATCTGCAATGTCTTCCGCTAAGTCCTTAGCTTGCATCTCAACGTGGTCTCTTATCTTGTCAAACTCTGATCTAAGGACGCCTTTGTTTACTTTAACATCTATCTTCATTCTGCAACCTCACAGAGGTAACAAACAGGTGTACCACCATTGTAGACTTTACTTACACGGGTGATGTTTACAGTATCGCCAATCCCAGTAATCTGATCTCCATCGTCAGGTTCGGTCCCCAGATTAAGGTAAGGGATAACCACTCTACGAGAACCCCGTCTAATGTCATCTAGTAGTATCCCTTCGTCTGAGTTATACACATAACCAGTAAAAATGAAGTTCCGAGTTGTAGAAGAGGAAGAGCCAGTAAGAGGGTCGTAGGCACCCGCAGTGGACTTTACAAGTGTCAGTTCTGAGCCGTAACGCTCTACCAGTTTAAGCAAGTTGTACGCCCTCATATGACCTGTCCTTAATCGTAGTTATACTCTGATGTGTCGATCTTAAATTGGTCCTTGGTGAACTCAGGTTTTACACGGTTGGTGTTAGACCTAACTCCGTCTACAGTAGAGACCCTGATGCCGCCAGCTGCGATACCAAGACCACCCAGCTTTTGGCTTTGGTACTCTAGGTTGTCGGCTAGGGCGTTGTAGTGAGCTTGTAGTTGGGAGGCACTCTCTTTCAAAGCACCGCTGATTTCACTGTCTACGTTTCGTGAGTACTTCGCCGCTATTACACGACAAATCCAAGCACCTGCACCATAGACGTTGTTGTTAGCTTGAGCTAAGGCAAAGACGATCTCTTCATCCTGCACTTGTTGGTCGTAGGTGTCTGTGTCACCTATAAGTAACCGTGTAGCGTTTAACCTACCAAGTGTATCACTGGTATTAAGGTTGCCTTCGTCGTAGCTCCAAGCCATTAGTCGTTCTCCAACTGTCCATATGTTCTGCGCCAACTACGGATCAGTCCGCGTTGCTTCTCAACTATCTTAGACTTCTTACACTTCTTGCGATCAAACTCAGATTGGGAAGTTGTCTTAGCCTTAACTTTCTCGTTGATGGAGTTAACTACGCTTTGCAGCGCCTCGACATCAAGAGCTTCTAGTCCATCACCAACCTTAGCTTTAACTTCCAAGGTTTCGTTGTGGTAAAGGTATTCGTTATTGTACAACACCTGTACAACATCTTGGTCCACAGATAGCTCTTTCCAAGGGAAGTGTTCTTGTCTCTCCCACTTGCGGCCTGATCCATGAAACGGTACTTTGACAAAGACGGGTCTGTCGTATTGTAAACTCATATCGGGTTCCTCATGTAAAAGTGGTGGGGACCACGAAAGCCCCCACCTAAGTTGTTTAGGCTACTACTGTATCGAAGAAGTAACCCAAATCAGCGCCAGTGACTTTCATGTCATAGGCCATTTTAACTTGGATGTGTTCAGCAACTTGCTGACGCTTAAGAGCATCGTCAGAGAAGCTCTCTACGGTGATGCCCAAGTTGTTTGCGCCTTGGATGTTGTTCCAAGCGAAGGTAAGACCAGCAGCTGGGGTCATCAGACCTGCGCCTTTTGGACCGTGTACCAACAGAGCATGTTTGCCACCGATGAAAGAGTTGCTTTCCGCTACGCCTTCAACGCTGTCGTTCTTCACTGCTTCCATGACGTAGAAGTTCTCTACTTCAAAGATTTCAGCCAACTTAGCATCAGTGATGAGTGCTGTGTTTGCTACAGTTGCGCCACCGTTCAGACGGGCAAGGATAGCTGGGTGGTTGATGAGGATGTCACGGACTTCCTTACCTACGACCATTGTGTTTGGCTTGAAGCCACCAGATTTCAGCTGCATAGTGCGACGAGCGTTGGTGACGTCTTGGATTGGTGTACCGTTGGTGTAATCGGACCACAGGTTTGCTGGTGTTGATTCTGAACCCCAGATAGATGCAGCGAAGAAGTTTGCAGCGAACTGCTCTTCACGGTGGATCATCAAACGTGTTGCCAAAGTCTGTGCGCCAGCTGAACGGATGTCCAGTGCTGCATCTTCGTTTGCCAAAGTCTGTTGGTCGAAGTCCATGCCCAAGCCGAATACGTCAGCGTAGTAAGAGGCGTTGGAGATCGACATGCCGATGCGGTTAACTTCTGTGCGTGGAGCCAGAGCTTTAACATCGCCAGTGCGGTTCATGTTGTCACGGTCATATGTGTAGAACTTGTCGGACTGACGATCAACGCCTACGACAGGAAACACTTTGTCCGCAATGAAGTTGTTTTGATCTTGTACAAACGCCAAAGTGAGGTTTGTCAAGGGTTGGTCCAGATGGACCGAAGATGGTGTCAAAAGTGGCATTATATTCTTCCTTTAATGCTATAGTTTAGGCTGGGACTACATTGCCGCCTTGGATCATTTCCATTTCGATGATTTGACCGTCTACACCGTCTTCACGAGCGTAGCCAAGTACAACGTCACCAGTTGCAGCCAAGAGAGCAGTGCCGTCAGCACCAGCTTGGATTTGGTCACCAGCAGTAATAGCACCGCCAGCTTCTACCATTACGGAACCAGACACACATACAGTGACAGCTTTGCCAGCACCAGCGCCAGAGATACAAACGCCGATAGCGTTCTCACCAGCTGTGTCAGCCAGATCAACTTGACCGTCAGCTTCCAGAGTTACGAATTTGAATTGTGCAGCCGAGAGGTCTTCTCCAGCTACGAAA
>JAAHTG010002450.1_pt1 | contig 10559 bp, 8 predicted proteins | sample 6116081 | NCBI WGS metagenome assembly JAAHTG01 (sample SAMN13939989, study PRJNA603662) | sponge metagenome | isolation source: marine sponge | host: Mycale hentscheli | place: New Zealand | collected 2005
AAATTTTAAATATATTAAAGAATAGCTTGGCTTCGGTCAAGCTTTTTTTTATATTGTATATGTATACATGAAATCAAGTTATAACAAATAAAAGATATGAGCGAAAATACTGTACCCCCACAAAAAATTGAAAAACCAAAATTTCCAACAGAATTTGTAGATTTACCTTCAAAAGGATTATTATATCCTAAAACCCACCCCTTATCTTCTGGTAAAGTAGAAATGAAATATATGACTGCTAGAGAAGAAGATATTTTAACTAATCAAAACTATATTAAAAAAGGTATAGTGTTAGATAAATTAATACAAGCTCTAATTGTAGATAAATCAGTAGATATCCAAGATTTGTATACAGGTGATAAAAACGCTATATTAATTGCTTCTCGTGTATTAGGATATGGTAGTGAATATGATATTATGTATGCTGGGGAAAAAGTAACAGTTGATTTAAGTAAATTAGAAAATAAACCAATTGATGAATCTTTATATAGTTCAGAAAATGACTTTGATTTTAAATTACCACATTCAGAAACTAATATAACATTTCAACTAGTAACCAGTAAATTAGATAAAAAAATAGATGATGAAGTAGCTGGTATTAGAAAAATTAAAAAAGATGCTTCTCCAGAAGCTACTACAAGATTAAAACATATAATTACTTCAATAGAAGGAGACACATCCGGTAAAACTATTAGAGATTTTGTAGATAATTATTTTCTAGCTAGAGACGCTAGGGCTTTACGGGAATATATAGTTAAAGTCCAACCTGACGTTGAGTTAAAATGGAGCATAGAAAATGATGAAGGTGATTTTATCGAAATAGACATACCAATTTCTTTAAATTTTTTTTTCCCTGACGCCTGAGCAAGCTAGCAAATACAGAGCAGAAGTATTTACAAACATACATGATATAGTATTCCATGGTAAAGGTGGTTATGACTGGCATACAGTATATAATATGCCTATGTGGCTACGTAGATTTACATGGAATAGAATAGTATCTTTTCATAACGAGCAAAATGAAGCTGATAGAAAAGCTAATAAATCTGTTAATGATATAGATATGGAAAATCCTAATAAAAAGAAAATCCCAGGACAAACAATATCACCTCCATCATATGTAACAAAAGCTAGTCGAAAGAAATAGTTTTTAAATATTTATAATAAAATCCCATATAATGGCCAAGGAAAATAAGAAATTATTTGATATTAAAAATGCTAAAGAAGTTAACAAGGAAATTGGTTATCTTGAAGATCAGTTAGTTAGCATAGCAGATAAATTGTCTACAACTATTAAAAGTGCCATATCTGACATTGCATCTGAAGGTAAAGGAGTAGCTGAAATTTTAGGAGATCAAGTTGTTAAAAGTGTAAAAGATTTAGCAAAAGGATTAAATGATACTTTAAAAAATACAATGAAATTAAATCAGGGGTTACTAAAAACCTCAGATATTGAAAAACAAATCTTTGATAGGAAACTCCAACAAGAAGCAGCTATAAGAAATATTAATACCTTAAAAACCAAAGGTATACTTAAAGATGAAGAAGCCGAAAAGGCAAAAGCTGAAATACTTGACGCAGAAGAAGCCCATAATGCTTTACTTAATGATCAATTAGACCTTGCTAAAGACATTCAAAAACGAATGGGTTTAACTGGAAAAATAATACAAGGGATATCTAAAATTCCGCTTGTAGGAGGTTTAGTTGATGCTAAAGAAGCAACTCAAGCAATGCAAAGAGCAGCAGCCGGGGGAGCTAGTCAATTTAAAGTAATGGCTGTTGGGTTAGGAGCAGTAGGAAAATCCATTGGTAAAAGTCTTACAGATCCCTTAGCTCTAATTACAGGTTATACTGGCTTATTTATAAAGGGACTAAAAGCTATAAGTAGTTTAGTATTTGGGTTTATGAAAGACTCAGCTAAAATAGGTCAAAGTTTCTTAAATCTAGCAGGATCTTCTTCACAAGTTGCAAAAACAATTTATAGCCAAGTAGAGGGTGTAAGAGGGCTTAACATCAATTTTGAAGAAGCTGTAGCTCATATGCAGGCTATTAATAATCTAACAGGTACAGCTGTTGTGTTATCAACAGATCAAGTAGATGAAATGCAAAAACTAACTAATGGGCTTGGATTATCTGAAGAAAAAGCAGCTAAACTTTTTAAAATATCTAAATTAACAAATACTGAATTTACAGACATAACAGCTAGTACAGATGCTACTGTAGATTTAATGAATGCTCAAAATGGATTAGCTTTAAGTACAAATGATGTACTTAGTAAAATGACTAATATAACAGGACAAGCTAAAGCTAATTTAGGTAATAATCCTAAAGCATTAGCAGAAGCAGCATTTCAAGCATCTAAATTAGGATTGGAATTATCTGAAATTCAAGCAGCTGCTGAAAATACCTTAGACTTTGAAAGCTCAATAGAAAAAGAAATGAAAGCAGAATTGCTTTTAGGAAAAGATCTTAACTTAGAAAAATTAAGACAAGCTGCTTTAGAAGGAGATACCTTAGGGGCTGGTAAGGAGATGGAAAGGATCATTAAAGCTAATATTGATAAAACCAAAGGTAATACAATAGCTCAAAAAGCTTTAGCAGACGTCATGGGAATTTCAGTTGAAAAGATGTTTGAGATAAATGATGAAATGAAGCTGCAGGAGAAATTAGGTAAAAATTCTGCTGTAACTATAGAAGATTACAATAAAAAAAGAAAAGAAATCCAAGCTCAAGTTAAAAGAGAAACAGGTGAAATAATATCACTTGAAGAAGCAGGAAAAAGAATATCAGATAAGGATTTAGAGGCATTAAATGATAAAGTTAATAAATCTCAAATGTTTGTAAGATTATTAGAAACAGCAAAAGAAACATTCATATCAGCTTTTGTTAATGCACCCGGAGCCCCAATACAAAAAGTAATTAATGGTTTATCAGAATTTGTAAAAGGTGGTGGATTGAGCAATGCTATTGATATGATAAGGAATGTTGGGGGAATAATAGGTAACTTTGTAGCTAATGCAGTAGAAAATCCTCAAGAATTTGTAACTAAAATGGCTACAGCATTTCTTCTTCCACTTGGAGCTCTTTTGTTATTACAAAAAAGGATTCCTCAATTAGTGGTAATGGGTGGTGCTATGTTAGGTAAGTTAGGTAAGGCAATATCTAAACCATTAGGTAAAGTAACTTCAAAATTAACTACTAAATTATTAGGTAAAAAGATAGGTGGCCAATTTGTAAAAGGAGGAGGAAGAGCAGCTAAAGGAGCAAGAGCTGGAGGTTTACTTGGAAAAGCAGGATCAATGCTTGGAAAAGTAGGAGGATTTATGGGTGGTATGTTTGGAAAAGCAGTTAAAGGAGTAAAATCAGTTGCAAAGAAAGTAGGAGGTAAGTTTACAGGTAAAGCAGGAGCGAAATTGTTAGGTAAGTCATTATTAAAGAAAATACCAGGAATTGGTTTATTAGCCGGTGTTGGGTTTGGTTTATCAAGAGCTTTAAAAGGAGATTTTGCTGGAGCAGCTTTAGAATTAGCATCAGGAGCAGCTAGTACTATTCCTGGGTTAGGTACAGCAGCATCTGTAGCAATAGATGCAGGATTAGCAGCTAGAGATGTAGGTGCATTTGGAAATAAAGCAGGTGGAGATGGATCAACAGCAGCTGATTTTATCTCTAGACCAGGGCAACCAATTCAAAAGTTCAGAAAAGATGATATTATAGTTGGTGGAACTAATTTAGGTGGTAAAGGTGGTGGAGGAGGAAATGTAGAAATATTACTTCGTCGAATATTAACAGCAATAGAACAAGGTGGAGATGTAATTATGGATGGAGATAAAGTAGGAAAAACACTAGCACTTGCGACTTCCAGAATGGGCTAATATTTATAATAAAATTAACTTAAAACAATAAAATCATGGCAGAATCAATTTTAAAAATGTTTGATGGCAACGGTTCACCTTTAGCAGTACCAGTATCACCAGCAGATGGTGTTACTCCAGATGCGGTTAGTATTCAGGGTAATTCATTACTTCATAACCAGTATTCAAATATTGGTGATCCTAACTTAACAGAACCAGCTTATAATAATATAGGTGTAGCAGTTACAGGTTACTCGTTACCTTCACCATCACAAGCAGGTCAAGCAGCAAACACATACCAAGGAGAAACAAATAGGTATAAAAATAATGCTCCAGAAAATAGATCATTCTAAATAAAGCTAAATGCCTTTAATAACCTCTACTACAAACTTAAATAAATTAAAGTTTGGGATAGGTAATGCTGGTGATAGGTTTGACAACGGAAGTAGTAATCAACCCTACATCAGAACCGACATCCCAGGCGTTAATGTGGATAACCCTAATCCAACTCCTATTACTGAGTTAGATAGTAGTGGAAATCCAATATATGGGAATTTAGAACCTTCAAGTTTAGACATATTATTTAGAGGTGGTCTTAATGCTCCCAGAGATGCAGTAACTGATGTAAGTAGATTAACAAAAATGTTTTTCGATACAAAATCTCCTAATGGTTTAATATTTACAGCTAATCAACAACTTTTATCGCGTACATCAGTAATGACTGAAGCATCATATGGTATAGGTTATGGTAGAAATAAAGAACCGGATTTCATAACAGGTAAAGGTGGTGGAGCTTTAGCAAGTGGTGTTTATTTACCTTCAAGTACATTAGCTCAAGCTGGAGTAGGATTTTTAGGTACTCATTTAAATTTAATGGGATTAGATCCTAGCTCACCTAATAGTAGAACAGGTGAAACTAGTGGTATATCTGGTTTATTTGGGGGAACAGGACCAGGTGCAGGTTTAAGAACCTACTCAATGATAATGGAGGAGAAAATCCAAATTGATCAAGAACAACAAGGTGAAGAACTATTAAATAGATTAGTCCAAATATACGACAATAGGCAAAAAACAGGATCCCCTACAGACCCAGATGTTATAGTATATAATGGAGGCCCAGGATCAATACTAGGTATTGGTAAAACAAAAATTAGATTTGCTGGAAGTAATGGGGTAGGAAAAACAAGAACAAATTTTAATAGTTTTTTAGAAAATGATAATATAGCTGTATGGGATGCTGCTCAATTAGCAGAAGGTAAAAACATAACAGGAGCTGGAAATATTGAACCTGATTTTAGAAAAAAATTAATTAATGTTTTAGGTCCTGGTGGTGTTCCTTTAACGGATGATAATGCTCAAGGTATCTCCCAAACAAGTATTTTATCAATATCACCTAGTTATACAGATAAAAATAGATCTAGAAGAGTAGAAATGGGAGACGCTGGTGCTAATATTCCAAAAGTAAGAAATAACCCAAATGTAGGTAGATTAAATTATGGTATAGCAGCTAATGAAATGGTAGCAATAGATAAAATTAATGCTCAAACTATGTATGTTTCTTCAGGTCCTAATCCTGATGGTAGTTTAGCTGTTAATGATTTTTGTAAATTTAGAATAGCAGCTATAGATAATTCTCCAGATGCAAAAGGAAATGCTGTTTATATGCATTTTAGAGCATTTATAGATTCATTTAGTGACTCATATAATTCTTCTTGGAATCCAACTAAATTTTCAGGTAGAGGTGATAGTTTATACTCTTATGCTGGTTTTACAAGAGATATTAGCTTATCATTTACAGTTTATGCACAATCAAAAGCAGAACTTATACCAATGTATAAAAAACTAAACTATTTAGCATCAACAATGGCACCAGATTACAATACAGCTGGGTTTATGCGAGGAAATTTAGTACGTTTAACATTAGGAGGATATTTATATGAACAACCTGGATTTATATCTGCATTTACTTATGAAGCCCCCCAAGAATCATCTTGGGAGATTGCTATTAATGAAAAAGGTGAATCAGATCCATCAGTTAAAGAATTACCATTTATGATTAGAGTAACAGGGATGACATTTACACCAATACAAGACTTTTTACCAAGAAAAATTAGCCCAGATGCAGCTAATGGAATGAATGGAGAACAAATGATTGATGAAAGATATATAGCATTATCAAATAAAATAGGAGATTCTCTTTATTCATCGGTATATGAAAATCAATTACCTACTCAAACGGATGATACTTCTAATTCAGAATTAAATAATACAGAAACTGTAGATGAAAATTTAAATTAAAATATGAATAGATATCAAGATATAAGACAAATAAGAAACGAAAATGAATTCGTTGGTACCCTTGGAGATAAATATTATAGAACTACATATTATCCTGAAGTAGAGCCACATGAGTCTGACATTTATGTTGAAACTGAATTTGGTGATAGATTAGATTTATTAGCTGATCAATTTTATGGGGATGTTACTTTATATTGGATTATTTCTATTGCAAATCCAAACTTACTAAATCTTGGTTCTATAACAATTCCACCAGGAACACAGTTAAGAATACCAGTTAACATAAATGGCATAGTGTCGAGATTTAATCAATTAAATGCACTATAATTATGGCAAATATATTTGGTTCACCATTTAGAGGCTGGGTTACAAAACAAATTCAAACAAGACAAAATTCCCTTGGATATCAAGATTATGGGGTTGATGATTTAAAATATCAAAATACTAAAGTACCATGGATAAGACTAGCTAGTTCCGTAGATATAACTGGGAATGATGAATCTCAAATAGTTAGAAGTTTATTAAAAAGTGGTATAAGTGAAGAAGATTTTAAACAAGATGTTGCTGCTAAAAATTTCATTTTACAAGGTGGGGTAGTAGGAATAGGAGAAAATAATGAATTAAAAACATATCAAGGTCTTAATAGTACTAATGAGTACTATAAAGGTGCTTATGGTTGGGGTGGTTTGGATGAAAGAGGATATGTTCCTTTACCTGGTATTTTAGATGCAAGCCTTATATATAAATCTGATGGGGCATTTGCTCAAGCTACAGTAAACATGAAATGTTTTAGTAGATCACAATTAGCTTTAATGGATGTTTTATATATGAGACCTGGATTTAATCTATTATTAGAATTTGGGTGGAGTACATACTTAGATAATGAAGGTAAATTACAAACATATGATACTTTTATATCTAATGCTTTAGATTTTACATTAAATAAAAATGGAATAACAGCTGAAGATTTTAAAAATAAAGATGGTACAAGACAAAGTAATATTTTAGGTTTAATTGAAAAAGAAAGAATAAATAGAGCAGGAAACTATGAAGCTATATTTGGGTCTGTTACTAATTTTAATTGGTCATTTAATAAAGAGGATGGAAGTTATAACTGCCAAACAAAAATTCTGGGACATGGTAATATAATAGAATCTTTAAGAATTAATGTAAATAGACCTTTAACTGATTCAGAAAAATCAAAAATTGAGGCGAAAAAACTAGAAGAAGAATTATTAAGTGGAGAAATAGTTGATCAACCTTTACAATCTAATATAAAAATTAATTTGTATATGGATTATATAAATAAAATATATACAAATTTTAATAAGGCAGGATCAAAAGTATTAAATAGAAAAAACGCTAGAAATTTAGAAATAAACGATCCTTGTAAATTTGGTACACAAGATTATGTTATAGAATCTTTTAAATGTGTAAGAGATGCTGAAAGAAAAGATTTAACTATTAAAAAGGGTATTGTAGGATTTACAGGTATGCAAACAGATGGTGAATCAAAAAACACACCTCAGGTTTATATTAAATTTTCAGTAATATTAGCTATTGTACAAAAACATTTCCTTTTATATGATGACGAGGATAATCCATATTTTTATTTTGATTTTGATTTTTTTAATTTAGATGAAGATGAAAATTATTTAACTAATCTACCAGGTCAATTTTCAGCAGATCCCACTTGTTGTTTTACAGTATATCAAAATCATAATCTCCCAGAAGCAGGTTTTGCTATTCCTGATACTACTTTAAATAAAATATTTACTTTTGCAGCACCTAAATTTTTATCAGATAAGGGGCATGTAGCTAAAATGTCTGATATGTTTATAAACATAGAATTTATTGGTAATGTATTTAAAGATGAATCTATAATTGATAAAAATACTGGATCTATGACTTTATTAGCTTTTTTACAAGCTATATTAAGTGGGGTTAATTCATCAAGAGGTGGTCTTAACAGTTTTGAAGTTAAAACAGACCTAACAGATAATACAGTTAAAATTTTAGATAACTCTCCCGCTAGATGGAAAACAAAGGAACCCCCAACATCAGAAGATACTGAATTATGTGTTTTTAATACTTTTGGGGTAAAAAATAAACAAGAAGGTAGTATAGTTAAAAACGTAGATATTCAGTCAAAAATTGATCAAGATATGATGACTATTATAGCTGCAAGTACGGGAAATCGTTCTAATGGTTTTAACGCAAATGGAACAGGATTAGCTAAATGGAATCAAGGGTTAGGAGATAGAATTTTTCCTAATCCTGGGGATTCAGGAAATAAAGACGAAAAAACAGAAAGTAAAATAAAAAAATTATGGACTAAAACTTTAGATGCTGATGGTAAATATAATGGACTTTTTGTAAGTGTATTAGATGGTTTAAGATGGATTATGAGTGATATTGATACTTTAAAGTCTTCAAATCAAACATTCCAAGAATTATTAAGTGGAGAAATGGTTGAAAAAAATCAAATAAATTCACCTTATTTTCTTCCCTTTAATTTAAACTTAGATTTTGAGGGAATATCTGGTATTAGATTATATGAACATTTTGACGTGGATGATAATGTATTACCTCATACTTATGATAAAGATGCTCTTGAATTACAAGTAAAATCTTGTGACCATACAGTTAATGGTAGTGAATGGGTAAGTAAAATAACAGCTATACCAAAACCAACTCTACCCCCACAATCAGAATTTGTTGAAGCTAATGCTTTAGGTAAAGATCAAAAACCAGATTATGGTGCTTTCCCAACAAGTGCAGATGGACAATCTGGACCAGGAGGTAATCTACCACCTCCTCCAGGAGAATTACCACCTGAGGATGAAAAAAGAAGAATGATAGTAACTAGAGTAATGGATGATGGTACTCAAACATTAGGTATAATGTCTATTTATGCTGAAGATGAAAAAACTGTATTATATCGTTTAGCAACCTCAGAATTACCTTGGAAAGGTAATAAAAATAGTGTTAGTTCAATTCCAACAGATATGTATAGAGTTAAATCTTATAAAAATACAAGACATGGAGAATGTTATTGGATAATAGGTAATAAAGCAGGTAATTATGCTTTTGATAAACTTTATGGGAATGGTTATATTAGAGGTGAAGTTTTAATACATAGATCACCAAAAGCACCGGGTTGGTTATTAGGTTGTATAGGTCCTGGTTTTAAAATTAATACATCAAGACAACCTGTACAAACAGGTAGTCAAAAAGGTACAGGTACAAAATATAAAAACCCTTCCCTAGCCGAATCTATACAAGCTATGGCTAAAATAAATGGAACATTATATAGTGTTGGGTCATTTAGAATGGAAATTAAAAACTTAAATGATGTACCTAATGGGTCATTACCTTCAACATTTGATGAGAGTGTTGCAACTGTATTTCGAAATGCCGGTTTAATGTAACAAATTATAAAATTATGTATGTACCTAAAAATAGAATAAAAACAAATTTATATACGGCAGGTAATGAATTTGTAGTTAAATCAGATAAAACTCAATATACTGGATTCTATCATAGTCTTTGGACAGGTAGATTTTTTACAGGTAAAACTCCAAATGACGACCCAATAAATGAAATAATAAGACAAGCTAATGTTATAAATAGTATTTGGGATAGAACAGCTGAAGAAGTAGAATTCCAACAATATGCTGAAAATTTTGATGGTATAGTATTTGATGGTCAGTATAATAATATGGAAATGGTTACAGAGTACAATAATATTACAGAAACTGACATATCTGTAACAAAAATATTCCCCCAACAATTTTTCCCTACACCATCATTAGAAGATTATAAATTAGGATCTTTTACAAGATATTTTGCCGTTAAAGTTAATGAATTAATTTATTTAGAAATAGATAAAAAAACATATGATCTACTTAAGTCCCAATCTAATACTATAAATTTTGAAATGTATCAAAATTTTAAAATACAATGGACATTAGATGGAGTTGAAGAAAATGTATTTGACATTAATAGAGATCAAGTATTAATTGCACAACAAAATATACAAAGATTAGGTTTTACTAATTTTTTACAAGATGATTATTTAAAATTTTATAGATCTAAAAATATTAATAACCAATTTACAAGTGGAGATGATTATACTTTACCTAATGGGTTAAGTTATCAAGGTTTATATCACATAATGCCTAATGGAGTAGCTATGACTGGAAGATTTCATGGTGAAGCTGAAGATATTCTTTTAACACCAATTTCAAATTAAACTAGGATTATAGATAAATTCATCGTATATTAAATCAAAATAAGAGTTATGTTTTGGTTAGTTGAAGATGACAAGCAGTTAGAGGTATTTAAAAATTATGTTAGAGAGGAAGCATTTGTTGAAATAATTCCATATTCTAATGTAGAACATCCCAC
>JAAHTG010002451.1_pt1 | contig 10559 bp, 8 predicted proteins | sample 6116081 | NCBI WGS metagenome assembly JAAHTG01 (sample SAMN13939989, study PRJNA603662) | sponge metagenome | isolation source: marine sponge | host: Mycale hentscheli | place: New Zealand | collected 2005
AATCCCTTACAATTTGAGACTTTAGTTTCAGCATAATTTTAGTTGCACATCGCGTGTATAAATCAATGTTTTAATAGAATTCATTTAATATTTTCTTGATTTTTTGTACTAATGAGGGTTACTTTATGGAAACTTGGTTAATTACAGGGACAAATACTGATGCAGGTAAAACGATTATTACTATTGCATTGAGAGCTTATTATGAGCATTATTTTTCTCAGATGAATATAGGTTTAATGAAATTGTTACAAACGGGTATTCATGGAGATAGTCAGTTTTATCAAAAATATTTTGATGACGTAGTTATTCCTTTACGTTTTGATGCGGCTTTAGCTCCACCTGTGGCAGCAGATTTAGAGAATAAATCGATCGATTTAAGTATTATCTGGCAAAGTTTATTAAAGTTACAGGAAAATAAAGATTTAGTTTTAGTCGAAGCATTAGGAGGTTTAGGTTCACCTATTACTGCTGAATTGACAATTGCTGATATTGCTAGTAGTTGGCGTTTAGAAACGATTTTAGTTGTGCCTGTTGAATTAGGTGCGATCGCAAATACTATAGCAAATGTAGCTTTAGCCAAACAAGAAAAAATCAAATTAAAAGGAATTATTTTTAACTGCCCAACTCCTTGTACTCAAGAACAAATTGATCAATGGACACCCAAAGGATTAATTGAATCATTGACTCAAATACCTGTTTTAGGTTATTTTCCTTATTTAGAAAATCTAGATGATTTATCCAATTTAGCTAAAATAATGGCTGATAATATTTCTATCTCAACAAAATAAAATCTATACAGGGAAGGGCGTTAAAGTATTTAGGAAATTTCTATCAAAAAAAAGACCAGAGTTATGTCTCCCAAATTTGGGGGACTTGTCTTTAAGAATTGGTATTTTCATTTGCACAAATCACCTTAGTAAAAATTGATAATTGATAGTTGATAATATATAAAACTTTCAAGCTTATTTTCTATTATTTAATTTTTAACAACCTAATTTTTCTATTGCTATAGTTTAAAAGCGATCGAAAAATTTAAATTAAAATTGTGCGGATCATCTATAAAAAATATTAATTGAGCTTCAGTAGATATTAATTTTTTTATTTTTGATTAACACATAATAATTTCCAACACTTATATGACTGTAGATTCACATTATCCACAAATAAAAGCTTTCCACTCATAAAAAGTAAATATAGCAATTCCCGTGTAAATGAGAGGCGACAACACAATATCTGATACTTATTTTTACAAGCTCTAAGTCAAAACGTTTTGATTTCAATATGAGTTACTTAATGGGTATTGATTATTTTTTACTTACGTAATTTTTTCAATTATAAAAAACTGTTACTGATTAAGGGCAAATACTTATTTTTAGAGTATAAATCGTTAAGAGAGGAAAATTTTAACTGAAATACCACAGTCTTATTTGATCAAAAGAATCTCATCTTTAGTTTTGTTTGCCATCTCAAAAAAATAATTACCATAACCTGCATATCATTTAAAAATTAAACCAATAAATAAATGAGTACTCAAACTCAGAATATCATCCAGAAATTTTCTACTTATATTCAAGTTAAACCACAGGGAAACAACTATTTTATACCCCTCTATCAAACTGATATTAAGTTAGAAAAAACAATCTCTTCTCATTTGGAATTATCTACCGATAATACTGAAGAAGACTGTGTCCGTCATTTTTTGCAAGTATTAAAAAAATCTGACTATCAAGATAAAGTTGCTCAACAATTAATTTTTGCTTATTTACAAAAAGCTTGTTGGTATGCTTCTCAAAAAGTAAGTCGTGAATTAAATAATACTGGTAATTTGAATTTACACTATTCCCATGAAGACTGTTTTATGATTGCCTGTGAATTAGCTTTACAAATGTCTAAATTACTTGATAATTTTGATATGAAGGCTCAAGTATCGGTACAAACTTATGCTCAAACTGTATTAACCAGAATGGTAAAAAATAATATTGTGAGACAGTTAAAAACAAAATCATTAAAATTTTCTGATCATGGTTTGTTAAAAAATACTAGCAAAAATTAATTAGATGAATCATTATTTGCCTATGGTATAACTGAAGATAAAGTTATGGAATATGGTATTGTTTTTCAAAGTTTTAAAGACTTATATAACTCTTTATTTAACCTTGATTTAAAGTCTAGTCAAAATAGTAAAAAAGATTTAATTAAATCTTTAAAAAATGAACAATCTCAAAAAATTTCCAATCGTGTTCAAAAACAATTTAAACGTTTAAACTTACCTAAAAAATGTTTAAATAAAAAGGAGATAGAAGAAATATTACAATTTTGTGTAGAAGTAATTCGCAATTACCAAAATAGACAATTTGTTTCTCTCGATACTCTCAATAAAGAATTAGAAGCGAGGAATGATTCTCTGGATTTAATTTCTCAAGTTGAAGATAATAAGGAGTTTTCTCAAATAAAAGGAATGATTCAACTCGAATTCTCAAAAAAATCGATATCCCATCAAGTCATTTTGCTTTGGTTAGGATTAGAAATAAAACAAACAGATTTTATTCAAATTTTGGGAGTTAAAGAACAATTTCAAGTTTCTCGTGAATTCAAAAAATATCTTAAGAATATATTAAAAGAAATTATCACAAAAGTATTTATTTCTCAACCAGAAATGACTACAAAAAAAATCAATCAATTATGTAATGATAATATTCAAGTTATCAAAGATTATTTACATCATTATAGTCAGGAATATTTTACTCAAATACTTATAGAAATTATTAATAATAATTCAAAAAAATTAAATATATCTACTTTAGAAAGTAATCAAAATAACCTTAATTCTTTGATTAATATATTCCAAAAGACCATCGATGAGCAACTAAATATTGAACTACAAAAATTTGCTTCCGCTCCCCAAAAGATGGATGATTTCATTCGTAAAACTATCAGCAATAACCAAGCATTACTACAATAATTAACTCAGGAGTCAGAAAAATGAATTTAAGCCTAGAAGATTTAAGTATTTTATACTCACAACAATTAATAATTCCCTTTTCTGAAGAAGATAAACAAAAAGCATGGGCAAAAGCTAAACAGGAAAACTATGATAATCCCGCCGCTATTTGGAATGACTTTTTAAATTGTCTTTGTCTGGAGTTCATACCTTCTTTACAAACTGACATTGCTGATGATTTTACTGTTAATCTTTGGTTACCAGAAAATGAACTATCTCATATTTGGCAAGGAATAAACGGTACTGCGATCGATATTACTACAAAAGATCAAACAACGACAAGACTAGTTTTAATTCCCACTCATGAACAAGATATCACTGAATTGAGAGTTGGCAGAGAATGGTTAGATTTACCTAATTTAGTAGGAAATGATTACTTAGCAGTGCAGATAAATGAAGACGAAAATTATTTACAAATTTGGGGATATACTACCTATGAGCAATTAAAAGGGGAAAGTCATTATGATGCCATTGACGAAAGTTATGCTCTCAATGTCGAAAATTTGATAGAAGATTTAACATCCATGTATGCAACTTTGGAATTATATCCTTGTCAACGCCCTCAACTTGATTCTCAATATTCTTTCAACTCCGCAAATTTACCAGAAATTATTAGCCAACTAAAATCCGCAACGATGGCATTACCTCGACTAGAGATTCCTTTTGCTCAATGGGGGGCAATTATGGATAATCCTGACTGGAGAAAATCTTTACGACAGTCAACGATAGTGGATAATTTAGCTCCGAAAAAAACGGAAAAAAGTCAACAGAATCAAGCAGTGAATTTATTTGATTGGTTAGACAAATCTCTCACAATAGGTTGGCAAACCCTTGAAAATCTAATTGATGGAAATAATTTAAATTTAGCTTATAATTACCGTCGAGGAAATTCGATTGCTAATCCCAATTTTGTGGAAGCTTTCAAATTGATTGATGTGCCTGTAAATAACAATCAAAATATTCAATCATTAGCCTTAGTTATTTTATTAGATAAGACAAATAGTGATAAATTTACTCTCAAATTTAAACTACATACCACCCAAGAAAAATCCTTGTTACCAAGCAAAATCAAATTGCAAATGTTATCTTATTCCGAAAAAATAATTCAAGAAGTAGAAGCACGCAAAAATGATAGTTTAATTCAACTTAAGCAATTTACTACTACCATAGGCAAACAATTTAAAATCCAAATTGTTTTCGATAATTTTTCTTGGACTCAAACTTTTTCTATTAATTAAACGAAGACGTATTTAAACTGCTTTATTTAAAAATATTGAAATAAGACTCAATGTTTTACCGACTTTCTCTGTGCATTAATTAGTCAAGATGGGAAGCCACTTATTAACTCATCAGCATTGGGAATTGAGAATTGAGAATTGAGAATTGAGAATGAACTATACAATGTAAAGACGTAGCAGTGGTATATCCGTAGAAAAGCTAGAAATTTAGTTTTTTTTCATCAATGAAGAGGTTTATATCCCAATTTTTCGGTCAATTGTTCATTATTCATTATTCATTATTCATTATTAATTATTTAGATGTCTCGGTTAGTTGAAATCAATTTAGGAAGGGGTAATCTCGAAGAAGGTTTTGCTTTAGTAACGGTAAGATTAGACAAGACTATACAATTAATTGGCAATCTTCCTCCTGCCTCTGAATTAAAAGATATTTATCACCGTTGGCAATCTTTATCTCAATTAAATGTAGTTCAAGAAACTATAAATCAACAAGTTAGAGAGTCTAATGTTTTAGAAGAAAATAGTCTAGAAGAAAACAATAATTTAGATAGTAATGATAATAATTTTAATTTTTCAGGTGGAATAAGTTCTGTCAGTGATGCCGACAGTCTTCGTGATTCGGTAGAAAATATTGAGAGCAGTTTAGTACAATTAAAAGATGATTTAGATTATCTTAATGCCGGATTCGATCGCATAAATGAACAAAATAACTTATGGTTAGATAATGCGACAAAAGTAGATGAAAAATTGGAAAAATATAATCAAGATTTAACAGATAATATAGATAATTGTCAAAAAGGAATTACAAAATCTTATGAATCATTAATGCAAAAACTATCTGATAATTGATAATTAAATTCTAAAATTCTCCATTAGACAATGTCTATAATATGATGATTAATATAGCAATCGGAAAATTATTTATAACAAATTAAATCATGTAATTCTCAATTTTCAATTCTCAATGACTAAACGTTGTAATTTCACACCAAGACTCAATAATGTTTATCTCTCAATTATTACCCAAACAAAAATTACTAAAAACCATCATTAGAGTGATTATTTATTATTCGTTTTTAATTGCTGGTAATGTAGCTTTTTGTCAGGAAAATTTACCGACTGTAAGAGTCGCAACCAAAAATTTTCCACCTTTTGCCTTTGAACAAAATGGACAATACGTGGGATTTAGTATTGATTTGTGGAATGAAATTGCCAAAGAATTAAATGTTACATCACAGCTATATGGAGAACCTACATTACCTGATTTATTGAATTCTGTTAGTGATGGAAGCACTGATATTGGTATTGCAGGAATTACCATTACTCAAGAAAGAGAAACAAAACTCGATTTTTCTCATTCTTTTTTTGAATCAGGATTACAAATTTTAGTTTCAACTAAAGCTATTTCTCCTTGGCAAAGTTTATTTGCTTTTTTCTTTTCTCCGATTTTCTGGAGTGCGATCGCATTTTTACTATTTGTTGTTGCCATTGCGGCTCATGTTATTTGGTATTTTGAAAGGAAAAACAATTCACAAATGTTTCCTCAAACTTACCTCGCAGGAATTGGTGAAGCATTATGGTGGGCAGTTGTTACCGTGGTGACAGTCGGCTATGGAGACAAAACACCTAAAGGAGCTATCGGAAGAGTTGTGGCAACAATTTGGATGTTTACAGGTATCTTGTTAATTTCTTATTTTACTGCTTCGGTAACTTCGGCTTTAACAGTACAAAGATTGGGGGCGAATATCACCAGTGTTCAAGATTTGCATAATCAATCCATCGGCACTGTCAAAAATACTACTGCCGCTGATTTTTTAGAAACGACTCCTGCTTATGTGATTCCCTTTAATAAGATTGAAGATGCTTATTCAGCCTTAGATGAAGGTACCATAAAAGCGATCGTCTATGATGAACCAGCTTTACGTTTCTATATGAAAGGAGAGGGCAGAGGTCAAGTTCAATTAGTCGGTGCCGTTTTTGCCCAACAAAGTTATGGCATCGCTTTAAAAACTAATAGCCCTTATCGAGAGTCAATCAATCAAGCAATTTTAAAACTAAAAGAAGATGGTACTTATAAACAAATTTATGAAAAATGGTTTGGAATCAACTAAGGTGATTTGACCATTAATTTGACCATTAACTATTATCATGGGTATTTGTTTTTGATCATGATTTGTTTCTCTTCCTCGTAGAATAGTTAAAATTGAAACAGTAATCATCATCTTAGTGAAGTAAAAATCTGAAAATGTTGGGATACAGAGAATAGAAAAAAGAAGTTAGTTAAGAAATAATTTTTCTTATCATCATAAAATTTCTGCTCCTGATTTGTTGCCCTATCGAGATGATAATTTACTCCATCAATCAAAGAAATACTCTATTTTTTATATCTTTTACTATTTGTCTTAAAAATGAACAATAATGAACTTATTGCCTCTATCTATCGAATAATTGAAAATATAGAATCCTTTGAAAAAGAACAATTATATTGAGTTAAAAAAATAGATAATGTCGGAAGTAAATATTGGCTTCAACATATTGATTTGACAAATAGATCTAATTCACAAAATAAATTAATAAAAGAGAAAATAGAGGTCATAAAATCTTTATCTAATGAACAGATTAATAATCAAAGATTTTCGAAACTAATAGATATTGTAGAAGCAGAGAATAGTCTTAATTTAGTTTATGAAAAAATAGAAGGAATTAGTTTAGTAGAAAATACAACCAAAAATCAGAACAAAACTGAAGCCGAAATAATCAAGATACTCAAACATTTACTCGAAAGCTTACAAATTATTCATGATCAGGGTTTTATTCATCAAATGATCAATCCTAAAAATATGATCATGACTACTGATGACGATCGCATTATCATTAACAATTATGGTAAAATAACCACAGATTTATATTCTGCTTTAATGGCGACTATATCTTTTGAAGATACTAGATATATTACCCAAGAACAACTCAGAGGAAAAGCAGAAATCAGTAGTGATATTTATGCTTTAGGAATGGTATTAATCAGCTCAATTATGGGCATAAATACCCTTAATTTAGATGAAAATGAAGTAGGTTTATTAAATTGGTGTGAAGGGAGAGATTATACGGATAAATTTAAAACAATTATCGATAAAATGATTAATCCTAAAATTAGTCAGCGGTATCATGACATAACAGAAGTTTTACTCAATATTGATCAATATTTTCCCACTGCCATTAAACAGAATTCTGTTAGAAGTAAATCTAATTATACGCCCACAGAAATAATCTTACCCGAAACAGAAAGAGAACAGAAACAAGAAAAAACATTATCTGCTCCTGAATCAAATTTAGATGCCACCCAGATAAGTTTACCTGATTCGGCTCAAGAAGAAGAACCGATGAAACCGCCGACTAACTCAGTGAACATGGCATCCACAGAAGTCATTCTTCCTTCAGAAATTGAAACCGTAGAAAACAAAACTTCGGAGACCAACTTTCCCCCTAATAATGACAAGATTCTGGCAGACAATCAGTATTCTGCATCTATCTTTAGTGATATTAACTCTACTCAAGAAAATAATCTAAATTCTAATTTAGTTTCAAATTCACCAGATAATCAACATCCAACTGATAATAATAAATTAGTTTCTAAGAATAATAAATTAATGGTTTTTATTGATAATTTTATTAAAACTCCTCAAGGAATTTTAATGATTGTTAGTCTCATTTTGATGATAATTTTTGGGGTTAATAAATATATAAATTATGTAGAAGAAAAAAAGGTAGAACAATTAATTACCAATATAAAAACCTTTTATGAAACTAATGAATTTGAAAACTGTATTGCCTTAATTAACTCTACTGAAACTCAATCTTTAGTCATTGCCAATGATATTACCCAAGAGTTTTTGGGAAAATGTTGGTTAGGTTTAGCTGAATTAGAAGCCTTAAACAAAAACTTTCCTCAAGCAATCAAAACCGCTGTACAAATTAATCATAAATCAGCAGATTATACCCGTGCTAGACAATTCATTGATGATTGGTCTGAAGAACTATTAAAAGAAGCTCAAATTATTTGTGAAAAAGAGGGAGATATCTCTTCTGCCAGCCAAAGATTAAATAGTATTCCCGAAAGTAGTAAATGGAAAAAACCTGCCTTAGATTTAATTAAACAATGTAAAAAAAGGAAAGATAGTGGCGGTGTTATAGAACTTTGTCCTGGCCCTTTATGTCCAGAATGATTATGAGCAAAACACCACCTTGGCAATTATTAGGACTACTGAATAAATCCATAACTCCATGATTACTATTTTTCATGAGCCGTACTTTTTCAACCTCCTCTCATAATTACACTTTTTGAGTAAATTCTAATTTTAAACCCCGTTCAGGTTGAAAACCGTAGTTTTTACTTTTGAAGATCATTCATGTTTTTAATCCATATATCGATCGTCTAAAATAGGAATCTGAATGTGGATAATTTTCAGAACAAGCATACATAATTTATCTAAATTAAAAACTCAACTTCTCAAGATGAACGTGGTTTAGCGGCAAAACTAACATATTTTTACGGGACGATATTTACAAAATATTACAAAAATTTAAATATTTATTATCATTTAGTTTAAAGATTTATGAGGATAATATTATATCTGAATAATATAAAATTGTAAGAGTTATATATTATTTAACTATTGTTATATTTATTATGCAAAATTATTCATCAGCTACCATCACTCTTTTAGGTTCAAATTCCAAGGAAGAATTAAAGCATCTGTTATCCACTCAAAAAGTTACTCTGATAGGTAGGTCTCCTGATTGTGACATAGTTCTTGATCCTAATGAATATCCTACTGTTTCTCGCTACCATGTTCAAATTGAATTAGTAGAGAAAGATAATGAATTTTCATGGACGATTATCGATAGAGGCACTACGAATGGGACATTAATCAATGCACAAAAAATTAGTGATACCCATATTTTACGTACAAGCGATCGCATTATGCTAGGCTTAAAAGGACCTGAATTTATTTTTGAGAAAGAAGCTCTTAATGCTACTGTCTTAGTTGATCTTCCTCCCATTGAAAAAAGCGAAACTGTCGAGAAAGTAGAAGAGAAATCGCCAGAAACTCCCTCTGCGGTAACAGAGGAAAAAGAAGAACCTCAAGAAGTTGAATCTGTTATTAAAGAAAGTCCTGTAGTATCTGAGGATAAAACAACTCAAACGTCTGCTGAGGAAGAATCTAAATTAGAAAAAGAAGATATACCTGTAGTCGAGTCTTCACAGAGTGAAGAACCAAAAGAAGAGGAAAAAGTCACACAAACTTCAGCAGAATCGGAGGAAAAAGAAGAGGAAACTCCTGCCGAAAAACGTTTAAGAGAGAGGGAAGCAAGAAAAGCCAAAAGGGAATCGTCTTCAAAAACTACAGATAAATCAACGGAAAAAACTGAAACCACTCAGAAAGAAAAACCTAAAAAAGAAGAGGCTAAAAAAGAAGTAGTAAAAGTTGATTTAAATAGCATTTCTTTACCTAGTTTAAATGTAGAAAAAAATATTTGGAATTTGATTAATCTTCAAGAATTATCAGTTCTTGAAATTGAAACAAAAGATGTTCAATCCTTAGCATTTAATCCTCAAAATCAAGTATTAGCGATCGCAGGAAAAGATAAAAATATTAAGTTATGGGACTGGCAAAATAAAACAGAAATAGTCACTTTTGACAAAGCCCATAAAATGACCATAAATGCTCTCACATTTAGCAAAGATAGTAAAATATTAGCTAGTAGTGGTAGTGATAAAACCATCAAACTTTGGAACATCGAAACCCAAGAAGAAATCGCTTCTTTGACAGGTCATAAACAAGCTGTTAACACTTTAATTTTGAGTGATGATGGCAAAATATTAGCTAGTAGCGGTAGTGATAAAACTATTAAAATTTGGGATGTGGAAAAACAAGAAGAAATCGCTTCTTTTGATGGTCATAAACAAGCTATTAATAGCTTATATTTAAGTCCAGATAATAAAGTTTTAATTAGTGGTGGTGGAGATAAACTAATTAAAATTTGGAATTTAGATAGTAAAGAAGAAGAAAAAACGATTAAAACCGACGCTAAATCGGCTATTAAATCTTTGAGTTTAGGGGCGGATAACAACTCTATGCTCTGTATTTTTCAGGACAATGTAATTAGTATTTTCGATCGCACTAATGATTTAGAAATATTAAGTTTAAGCACACCAGAAAAAGTAGGTGATTTGACGATCGTCAATAATGAAGGTAACTTATTTGCTAGGGCGTGTCATCAATTAGAACTTAAAACAAGATAGAATATACCCCTAAGTA